>Ga0164290_1000272_pt1 | contig 187613 bp, 211 predicted proteins | sample Micstemetagenome_FD_108782 | JGI IMG/M metagenome (GOLD analysis project Ga0164290, IMG submission 108782) | Contaminated culture microbial community from soil near Moab, Utah, USA - Microcoleus steenstrupii SON62 (Illumina Assembly) | ecosystem: Environmental > Terrestrial > Soil > Soil crust...
CGGCGGCGGGTTTCGCGATCGCGACGATGTCGATATGGCAGGAGCGGTCGATGTCGAAGGCCGCATCAAATGGTATTCGCCCGAAAAAGGCTTCGGCTTTGTCGTGCCCAACGACGGCGGCAAGGACGTGTTCGTCAATGCGGCCGTGTTGCGCCGGTCGGGCGTGCCGTCGGTCGATACCGAGCAGCAGGTTCGCACGTCCTATGTGGTGACGCCGCGCGGCCGCGAAGCGCGCTATATCCGCCTGCTTTGACACGCCTCCCGCGAGGCGTCATTCTGGGACGCGTTCGGGAGGGGCGATGACCGTCTATACGCGACGTTTGAGCGACAAGATTCTGCTCGCTTTCGACCAGGCCTGCGACGTGGGCGCGCTCGAATGCGCGGAAATGCTTCTGAAATCGCTCGAAATGTCGCTGACGGCCGCGGGCGGGCCGGGGGCGGTCGAACGCCGGATCAATATGGAGCCCTATATCCATGCCTTCGAACGGCTCGAGGCGCTGAAAGCCAAGCGCTAATCGCGATTTGCGCTGGCCCGGCGAACCGGCTAGTTTGCACCACTTTTTGGGCACCCCGACGATCGAGGCACCGTGGCCGACGTATTCGACGAAGTCAGCGAAGATCTGCGGCGCGAGCGCGCGCTGAAGCTGTGGAAAAAATTCGCGCCGCTGATCGCGGCCGTGGCCGTGGCGATCGTGCTGGCGACGGCGGGCTACGTGCTGTGGAAGGACCACGCGCGCAAACGCAACGAGGCGCAAGCGCTGCGCTTTTTCGAGGCCGCGACCATCGCCGCCAGCGATGCCGAGCGCGCCAAGACCGAGCTGCGCGCCCTGGCACGCGACGCTGGCGGCGGCTACGGCATTTTGGCCCGCCTGAAAGAGGCCGCGATCGCCGCCGCAGGCGATGCGGCGGAAGCGGCCAAACTCTACCGCGCGATCGCCGCCGACGCGACGCTCGACGCGCAATTGCGCGATGCCGCGACGGTGCTGGCCGCCTTGCTGACCGTCGATACGGCCGAGCCGGCCGAGACCATTCGCGCGGTCCAGGGGCTGAAGACGCCGACCGGCGCCTGGCGCCATGCGGCGGGCGAAATCGAGGCGCTGGCGCATCTGCGCGCGGGCGACCGGACGCGTGCGGCCGCGCTCTACCGGCAACTGGCCGACGATCTGGCAGCGCCCCCCGGTCTTCGCCAGCGCGCGAGCGAAATGCTCGCGGCGCTCGAAAATTAGGATGCCTGCCATGCGCGTCCGGCGACTATTGGCCCTGGCGGCGCTCGGCAGCGCGATCTTGCTGGCGGGCGGCTGCGATTGGCTGGGCGGCAGCAGCAAACCGCCGTTGCCGGGCGAGCGCATCGCCGTGCTGGCCAGCGACCGCAAGCTCGAGCCCGACCAGCGTTTGCAGGGCCACACGGTGGCGCTGCCCGCGGCCGTCGATCTGGCGGAATGGCCGCTGCCGCAGGGCACGCCGGGCGCCCATCCCGGCAACGTGCAGGTGGAGGCGTTCCGCGCGGCTTGGCGCGCGTCGATCGGCACGGGCAACAGCCGGGCAGGCCGCGTGACCGGCACGCCGGTGATCGCAGGCGGGCGGCTGTTTGCCGCCGACGCGCAAGCGACGCTGACGGCGCTCAACGCGTCGACCGGGGCGCGCCTTTGGAGCTTCGACAGCGAGCCTGCGCGCGACCGCAGCGGCGGCGGGTCGGGCGGGGGCGCTGCCGTGGCGGGCGAGCGCGTCTTTTTTGCGACCGGCTACGGCCAGGTCGTGGCGCTCGACGTCGAACGCGGGCGCGAAATCTGGCGCTTCCAGCTGTCGGCGCCCGCGCGTTCGGGGCCCGCGATCGCAGGCGGGCGGCTGTTCGTGACGACCGTCGACAACCAGACATTCGCGCTCGATGCCGCCAGCGGTCGGCGCCTGTGGAGCCATACCGGCATCGCCGAATCGGCGGGGTTCGTTGGATCGGGCAGCCCGACCGTCGAGGGCGGCACGGTGCTGGTCGGATATTCGTCGGGCGAAATTTTCGCGCTGCGCGCCGAATCGGGCCGCGTGCTGTGGTCGGACACGCTGTCGGGCGTCGTGCGCACGGGCCAGATTTCGGGCATGGCCGATATTCGCGGCACGCTGGCCGTCGATCGCGGCATGGCGATCGTGGCGTCCCAATCGGGACGCACGGTGGCGCTCGACATGCGCACGGGCGCGCGCGTTTGGGAGCAGGAAATCGGGTCGCTGGCGCAGCCGTGGATTGCAGGCGACTATGTCTATGTGATGGGCGTGGAGGGCGACCTTGCGTGCCTGCAGCGCCGCGACGGGCGCGTGGTGTGGGTCACGGCGCTCGGCGGTTTTGCGGACGAGCGGCGCAAGCGCGGGCGCATCGTGTGGACGGCGCCGGTGGTTGCGGGCGGGCGCGTGTTCGTCGCCAACAGCCTCGGCAAGGCCGTCGCGGTCGACGCGGCGAGCGGCCATGTCGTGCAGAATCTGTCGATGCCGAACGGCGTCGAAGTGGCGCCCGTCGCGGCCAACCGCTCGCTCTATGTTTTGACCGACAACGGCGACATCGCCGCCTATCGATGAAAGAGCGGCCCTCGATGGCGTGGCGCGTGGCGATCGTGGGCCGGCCCAATGTGGGCAAGTCGACTCTGTTCAACCGTCTGATCGGCCGCAAGCGCGCGCTGGTCGACGACACGCCGGGCGTCACGCGCGAGCGGCGCGAGGGCGCCGGGAAAATCGGCGATCTGCGTTTTGCGGTGTTCGACACGGCCGGCCTCGAAGAAGCAGCACCCAAATCGATGGCGGCGCGCATGACGGCGCAAAGCCAGCGCGCCGTCGCCGACGCGGACCTGGCCCTTTTTGTGGTCGATGCGCGCGAGGGCCTCACGCCCCACGACACGCATTTCGCCAATTGGCTGCGCAAGACCGGCAAACCCACGCTCGTCGTCGCCAACAAGGCCGAGAGCGCGGCGCGCACCGGCTTTGGCGTCGCCGAAGCGGCGGGGCTGGGCTTGGGCGAGCCCATTGCCCTGTCGGCCGAACACGGCGAAGGTTTTGCCGATCTGCACGAAGCGATGCGCGCCTTGGCGCCGCCCGACGCCATCGAAGATCCCGACGCGCCCGAACCCGAGCGCGTCGAGGGCGCCAAGCCCGACATTCGCGTGGCGCTTGTGGGCCGGCCGAATGTCGGCAAATCCACGCTCGTCAACCGTCTGCTCGGCGACGAGCGCATGCTGACGAGCCCGGAGCCCGGCACCACGCGCGACGCGATCGCGACGCCCTTCCAGTGGAAAGAACGCCGCTTCAGCCTGATCGACACGGCCGGCCTCAGGCGGCGCGCGCGCATCGACGAACGGCTCGAGCAGATGTCGGTCGGCGAAACGATCCGCAACATCCGCGAGGCGCATGTCTGCGTGCTGGTGCTCGACGCGACGACGATGCTGGAAAACCAGGATCTGCAGATCGCGCGTCTGGCGGCCGAGGAGGGCCGCGCGGTCGTGGTATGCGCCAACAAATGGGACCTGGTCGACGATCCGCAGGCCGCGTTGCGCAAGCTGCGCGACCGCATGGAAATCTCGCTGCCGCAGATCAAGGGCGTGATTTTCGCGACCGTGTCGGCGCTGCAGGGCCGCAAGCTCGACGAGCTGATGGACGCCGTCGCCACGATGCACGACCGATGGAACGCGGAACTTGCCACGCCCAAGCTCAATCGCTGGCTGGAGGGCGTGGTGCAAAAACATCCGCCGCCGATCGTCGAGGGCAGGCGCCCGCGCCCGCGCTTCATGCGCCAGGTCGCCCAGCGCCCGCCGACCTTCGCGATTTTCGGCAACAAGCTGGTGTCGTTGCCCGACGACTACCAGCGCTATCTGGTGAATTCGCTGCGCGAAACCTTCGGGCTGCAGGGCGTGGTCGTGCGCCTGCAGATGCGCACGACCAAGAACCCCTACGACACGAAGAAGGATCGCGACTAGGCGCGGCCCATATAGTCCTCCTTGCCGATCTCGACGCCGTTGTGGCGCAGGATCGCGTAGGCTGCCGTGACGTGAAAGTAGAAATTCGGCAGCGCGAAATTGACGAGGTAGTTCTGCCCCGTCAGCGTCAAAGGCTGGCCGCCGACGGTGAGCGCGATTTCGCGGGTCTCCGACCCGTCGATTTGCGCCGCACCGAAGCTCTGCACGAAGGCCAGCGTCTTGGCGATGCGCGCTTTGAGGGCGTCGATCGTGGTTTCGCTGTCGTCGTATTTGGGAACCTCTTGCCCCGCCAGGCGCGCCATCGGCCCCTTGGCGAAATCGGCGGCGATCTGCACCTGGCGCAGCAGCGGGAACATGTCGGGCGCCAGGCGCGCGTTCAGCAGCACGTTCGGGTCGATCTTTTTGGCGGCGGCAAAATCGGCCGCCTTGTCGAGCACCTTCGAGAGCGCGGTCAGCATCTGCACGAAGGCGGGGACGGCGGCCTGGTACATCGAAATCGTCATGTTTGCGTGCTCCGGTTGCGAAATTCAGGGATACTGGATGAGGGCGAGGCGGTTGCCGTCGGGGTCGGCGACGAGCGCCGTGCGCCCGCCCCAGGCTTCGGTCTTGGGCGGGACCACGACCCGCACGTCGGCGGCGACGAGTGCGGCCAGCGCGGTTTCGAGGCTCGCGACCGTGAAGCCAAGCTCGATCGTGCCGGGTGCTGCGGCCGCATCCTGTTCGAGCACGAGCTTGGCCTGGCCCGTGTCGTAGACGGCGATCGCCGCGTCGGCGGCAACGAGTGCGAGCTTCAGCGTGTCGCCGTAGAAGCCGCGCGCGGCAGCCAGATCGCGCACGCGCACGCGCACGAGTTCGAGGGCGCCAACGAGGCTCATTTGGGCTGCGCTTCGATGCGTTCGCCGTGGCGCCGGCAGTCGGGCGCCGCCAGATCGACGAACAGATGCGCGATGTCTTCGGGCTGTTTGAGAGTGGCCGGATTTTCGCCCGGAAACGCAGCCGCGCGCATGCGCGTGGCGATCGGGCCGGGCGACAGAAGATTGACGCGGATATTGGTATCGGCAAGCTCGGCGGCCCAGGTGGTGGCCATCGCTTCGAGGGCGGCCTTCGTCACCGCATAGGCGCCCCAATAGGCGCGGTCGGCCTTGGCGGCGCCCGAGGTCACGAAAATCGCGCGGCCCGCATCCGACAGGCGCAAGGCGGGCTCCAGCGTGCGCATCAGATGCCAGTTGGCATGCACGTTGAGGCGCATGACGTCTTCCCATTCCTTGGGCGCGTGGTGCGTGAGGGGGCCAAGCGTGCCCAGCGCCCCGGCATTGGCCACGAAAATATCGACCTTGCCGAAACGCTCGTAGAGCGAGGGGCCCAGCTGGTCGAGACGCGCAAGCTCCGCCAAATCGACGGGCACCAGCGTCGCCGACCCGCCGGCCGCGACGATCGCATCGTCGAGTTCTTCGAGCGCGCCCACCGTGCGCGCCAGCGCCACGACATGCGCGCCCTCCTCGGCAAAGCGCACCGCGACCGCGCGGCCGATGCCGCGCGAGGCGCCCGTGACGACGGCGATACGGCCCTTGAGACGCGGCCGGATGCTCACGCGATTTCCAGCAGGCTGGCCTGCGCGGGGCGGTCGCCGCGCTCTTCGACGTCGGTCAGGCGGATCGGGTATTCGCCCGAGAAACACGCGTCGCAGAATTGCGGGCTCGCCGCATCGCGCCCGGGCTCGCCCATCGCGCGATAGAGTCCGTCCATGGAAATGAAGGCGAGGCTGTCGACGCCGATCAGCTTGGCCATTGCGGGCACGTCGTGCTTGGCGGCCAGCAGCTGGCTGCGCTCGGGCGTGTCGACGCCGAAGAAACACGAATGGGTCGTCGGCGGCGAGGAGATGCGCATATGCACTTCGCTGGCGCCGGCCTGGCGCACCATCTCGACGATTTTCTTGGAGGTCGTGCCGCGCACGATCGAATCGTCGACGAGGATCACGCGCTTGCCCGCAAGCCCCGCGCGGTTGGCGTTGTGTTTGAGCTTCACGCCCAGATGCCGGATATGGTCGGTCGGTTCGATGAAGGTGCGGCCGACATAGTGGTTGCGGATGATGCCAAGATCGAACGGGATGCCCGATTGCTGGGCGTAGCCGAGCCCGGCGGGCACGCCGCTGTCGGGCACCGGGACCACCAGATCGGCGGCAACGCCGCTTTCGCGCGACAGTTCGGCGCCGATGCGCTTGCGCGCGTCGTAGACCGAGACGCCTTCCATGACGCTGTCGGGACGCGCGAAATAGATGTACTCGAACACGCAGAAACGCTTTTTCTCGGGCCGGAAGGGCATCAGCGAGCGGATGCCCGTGCGGTCCAGGATGACCATTTCGCCCGCCGCCAGATCGCGCACATAGGTCGCGCCGATAATGTCGAGCGCGCAGGTCTCGGAGGTGAAAATCCACGCATCGTCGAGCTTGCCGAGCACGAGCGGGCGCACGCCGCGCGGGTCGCGCACGGCGACGATCGTGTCCTTGGCGATGCAGGTCAGCGAGTAGGCGCCTTCGACCTGGTTGAGCGCCGCGATCAGGCGCGTGACAAAATCGCCCTGCGCCTGCGCCATCAGATGGATGATGACTTCGGTGTCGGTCGTCGACTGGAAGATCGAGCCGCGCTTGACCAGGCCCCGGCGCAGCGCGTCGGCGTTGGTGAGATTTCCGTTGTGGGCGAGGGCGAACCCGCCGAATTCGAATTCGGCGAACAGCGGCTGGATGTTGCGCAGGATTGTGCCGCCGCTGGTCGCGTAGCGCGTATGGCCGATCGCGCTGTCGCCGCGCAGGCCCGCGATGATTTTCTCGTCGCCGAAATTGTCGCCGACCAGGCCGACCGCGCGGTGCGTGTGGAACTGCGAGCCGTCGAAGGCGACGATGCCCGCCGCTTCCTGGCCGCGATGCTGGAGCGCGTGCAACCCGAGGGCCGCGAGCGCGCTCGCATCCTTGTGGCCCAGAATGCCGAAAACGCCGCATTCGTCCTTGAATTTGTCGCCGTCGAACGGGTTGGTCGAGACATCCATGCTGCTGCCCCCAAAGCGTTCGCCCGACGTGCCGATCGATCAGCGGGCGGGTGCGGCGGGCCGCACGCGGTCGATAAGCTGTTCCAGGCCCTGCACTTCGTCGCGTTTATAGCCCGTTTCGCCCGGCTGTGAAGTAGGATTCGCCTGCAGCTGTTGCAAGGCCCGCAAGGCCTCGCCGCCGCGCTGGGCTTGGTCGCCGACGGTGCGCACCTGGCCGCGAAATTCGGGCGGGGCAAGGCCAACCAGGAACTCGGCAATCTGCTCGATCGCGGGCCTTGTGCGCGCCTCGAATACCCAATCGGGGCGCTTTTCGCTGGGAACCGCCCAGGCGAGCGCCAGCCACGCGAGCCCCAGCAGCAACGCGCCGCGAAAAATGCCGAACACGAAGCCAAGCGAGCGGTCCACGGCCGTCAGGCTCGACGAGCGCCGCACGAGGGCCGAGGTACCGTGCGCCACCATCGCAAACACGATCAGGCTCGCGACGAACAGGGCCAGGCCCGTGGCGACGTCGGCCAGCAATTGGTTGTCGATGAAAGCGCGAAAATACGGGCGTGCCAGCGCAAAGCCCCACAAGGTGACAAGCACGGCGCCCGCCCACGCGGCCAGGCTCAGCACTTCTTTGACAAAACCGCGCAGCAACGCGATCAGCGCCGAGAGCAGGATCACGGCCAGAACGATCGCGTCGAACGCGTTTATGGGCAGCGAATCGAGCATTTCAGCCCGCACAATAACAGTTTATCCGGGCCTGGCCATGCGCCGCGGCGCCGGATTGCCGAGCGCTTCGACCAAATCGGTCAGCAGGCGCAGCTCGCTTGCCGCGATGCCCGCCACGGCCGCTCCGCGTTTGCCGCGCGGCGGGCAAAAGGCGCGCGAAAATCCGAGTTTTGCCGCCTCTTTGAGCCGTGCCTCGGTTTGCCCCACGGCGCGCACTTCGCCCGACAGCCCGATTTCGCCGAATACCACGCTTTCGCCGGGCACCGGCGTGTCGGTCAGCGCCGACACCAGTGCGGCCGCGACCGCCAGATCGGCGGCAGGCTCGCCGATGCGCAAGCCGCCCGCCACGTTCAAATAGACATCCGCGCCCCCAAACGCCAGGCCGCAGCGCGTTTCCAGCACCGCAATGACCATCGCCAGCCGCCCGGAATCCCAGCCGATCACCGCGCGCCTGGGCGTGCCATAGGCGCTGGGCGCCACCAGCGCTTGGATTTCGACCAGCACGGGCCTGGTACCCTCCATGCCCGCAAACACGGCCGCGCCCGAAACTTCGCCGCGCCGCTCGGCCAAAAACAGCGCCGACGGGTTGGGTACCTCGGTCAAGCCCGCATCGGTCATTTCGAACACGCCGATTTCGTCGGTCGGGCCGAAGCGGTTTTTGACCGCGCGCAAGATGCGAAACTGGTGGCCGCGCTCGCCCTCGAAATACAGCACCGTATCGACCATGTGTTCGAGCACGCGCGGACCCGCGATGGTGCCTTCTTTGGTCACGTGCCCGACCAGAATGACCGCAATGCCGCGCCGCTTGGCGAGCCGGATCAGTTCGGCCGCCGACGCGCGCACCTGCGCCACCGTGCCGGGCGCGCTGTCGAGCTGGTCGATATACATGGTCTGGATCGAATCGATGACGGCGAGGTCGGGCGCGTCGCCCGCATCGAGCGTGGCCAGAATGTCGCGAACGTTGGTCGCCGACGCGAGCCCGACCTTGGCCTTGGCAAGGCCCAGGCGCGTGGCGCGCATGCGGATCTGGTCGACCGCTTCTTCGCCCGACACATAGGCGACGCGCGCGTTTTTGGAGAGCGCCGCTGCCGCCTGCAGCAGCAGCGTGGATTTGCCGATGCCCGGGTCGCCGCCGACCAGCACGGCCGAGCCCTTCACGAGGCCGCCGCCCAGCACGCGGTCGAGTTCGGCAATGCCCGTGGTGCGGCGCGGCGCCTGTTCGCTTTCGCCCTCCAGATCCACGAAGGAAACGCGCTTGCCGCCTTTGCCCGACACGCCCTTGGGGGCCACATCGGGCGCCGCTTCCTCGACGATCGTGTTCCAGCCGCCGCACGCGTCGCACTTGCCCGACCAGCGCGGATGCACGGCGCCGCATTCTTGGCACACGTAGCGCGCGGCCGTGCGGGCCATGCCCGTCAGACCGGAATCTGCATGCGGATCGGGCCTTCCGCGCGGCCGTGGATGAACTGGTCCACATGCGCGCTGCCCGATCTGTCGATGTCGCCGACAGGCCCCTGCCAGATGATCTTGCCTTGGTAGAGCATCGCCACGCGGTGCGCGATTTTGCGCGCACTCGCCATGTCGTGGGTGATCGACAGGGCGCTGGCACCGAGGCGATGCACGCAATCGGCGATCAGATCGTTGATGACGTCCGACATGATCGGGTCGAGGCCGGTCGTGGGCTCGTCGAAAAAGATGATTTCGGGTTGCGTCGCGATCGCGCGCGCCAGGCCCACGCGCTTGCGCATGCCGCCCGAAAGCTCGGAGGGTTGCAGCTCGCCCACTTGGGCCGGCAAGCCCACTTGCGCGAGTTTTTCGACGGCGATGGGCTTGGCCTCGCGCTTGGTTTTTCCCTGCGCGGCGATCAGGCCGAAGGCGACGTTTTCCCACACGCTCAGCGAATCGAACAGCGCGGCCGACTGGAACAGCATGCCGAATTTGCGGTTCGCCTGTTCGCGTTCGCGCGTCGACAGGCCGATCACTTCCTGGCCGTCGATGCGGATCGAGCCGGCTTCGGGATCGAGCAAACCCAGAATGCATTTGAGCAGCACCGATTTGCCGGTCCCCGAACCGCCGATAATGACGACCGACTCGCCGGCCCCCACATCGAGATCGAGGCCGTCGAGCACGACCTTGCTGCCAAAGCGTTTCTTCAATCCGCGGATCGAAATTTTCGGCGTGGGGGCCATGCAGGGGTCCAGTTCAGCGCGTGGCGAAAAAGATTTCGGTGATCGCGTAGTTGAACACCAGGATCAGGATCGAGGCCGAGACCACGGCGTTGGTCGTGGCGCGCCCCACGCCCTGGGCGCCGCCGTCCGAGCGGTAGCCGTGGTAGCAGCCCATCAGCGTGATGATGAAGCCGAACACGGCCGCCTTCACGAGGCCCGAGAACACGTCCATGAATTCGAGGAAATCGAAGGTCTGTTTCAAATAGACGGCCGCGTTGAATTCCAGCTTGTAGACGCCCACCACATAGCCGCCGAACACGCCGACAATGTCCGCGACCACCACCAGCAGCGGCAGCGTGACCACGCCCGCGATGATGCGCGGCGCCACCAGATATTTCATCGGGTTGGTCGACAGCGTGTGGAGCGCGTCGATCTGTTCGGTCACGCGCATCGTGCCGATTTCGGCGGCGATCGACGCGCCGATGCGCCCGGCCACCATCAGCCCCGCAATGACCGGCCCCAATTCGCGCGTGACGGAGAGGACGACCACGGTCGCAACCGCGCCTTCGGCCGAGAAACGCGCGAAGCCGGTATAGCTTTGCAGCGCCAGCACCATGCCCGTGAACAAAGCCGTCAGGCCCACCACGGGCAGCGAGAAATAGCCGATATCGAGCATCTGCCTGCCGATATGGCGAAAATAGAAGGGCGGGCGCACGCAATGCGAAATCGCGCGCGCGCCGAAGATCGTGAGCTCGCCCAATTGCTGCAAGAACGCGATAAAAAACCGGCCGACCGTCGCAAGCGGATTCATGCAGACGTGCCCGCATAGGTGCGCACGAAACGCTGTCCGAGCCTGGTGAGCACTTCGTACCCGTTGGTGCCCGCTTGGGCGGCAATCGAATCGACGGCGATGTTGGGACCCATAAGCTCGACCATATCACCCGTCTTTGCCGCCGCGACATTCGAGATGTCGAGCGCGATCAAATCCATCGAAACCCGGCCGACAAAAGGCACGGTCTGCCCGCCGATCGCCGCCTGCCCGCGCCCCGACAGGGACCGCAGCCAGCCATCGGCATAGCCGCAAGCGATCGTTGCCACACGCGTGGGCTTGCTCGCCTGCCACGTCGCACCATAGCCAACGGTCTGGGGCCGGTCAATTTCGCGGATTTGGATAATCTTGGCTGTCAGTGTCGCCACGCAAGCCATTGGATTCGTTTTGTCTGGCGTCGGATTGATGCCATAAATCGCGCATCCCGGCCGGACCATATCGAAATGGTATTCCGGCCCCAGAAAAACGGCCGACGAATTGGCCAAACTTGCTTTCGCCGCCGGAAACGCCGCGCGAATGGCGCGGAATTCGGCAAGCTGCCGGGCGTTGATCGGCGAGTCGGTTTCTTCGGAAGCCACCAGATGGGTCATCGCCATGCGCAAAACGAGACCGTCGAGGCGCGTTGGCGTGTCGATCAGCGTGCTGGTCTCGCGCGGGCTCAGCCCCAGGCGCGACATGCCGGTATCGAAATGCACGACCGCGTCGAGCGGATCGCCGAGGCGGCGCGCCAGCGTCTGCCACGTTTCGATCTGGCCCAGATCGTTGAGCACGGGCGTCAACGCGCGGCGGCGATAGAGTTCGCCCTCGCCCGGCAGCAGCCCGTCGAGCACGCATACTTGCGCATCCTCGCCGACAAAATCGCGCAGCGCGACCCCTTCGGAAAGCCGCGCCACGAAAAACGTCCTGCAGCCGGCTTTGTAGAGCGCGCGCGCGACCGGCCCGGCGCCCAGACCGTAGCCGTCGGCCTTGACGATGCCCGCGACCGTCGCCGGGGCCGCGCGCTCGGCCAAAGCGCGCCAGTTCGCGACCAAAGCGGCGAGATCGACGCTCAGCAGCGCTGCGGGGCCCGCCTCACTCATAGACTTCCGGCAGATGGTCGGAGGCGGCAAGGTCCGAGAATTTCGTGAACTGGCCTTCGAAGCGCAGCCGCACCGTGCCGATCGGGCCGTGGCGCTGCTTGCCCAGAATGACCTCGGCGACATTCATGATCTGCTCGCCGCGCTCCTGCCATTTTTGATGGCGTTCGTTGAACTTGCTTTCGTCCTCGTCGGGGCGCCGTCCGGGCTCGGCGCGCGAATGGTAGTATTCCTCGCGGTAGACGAACATGACCACGTCGGCGTCCTGTTCGATCGTGCCCGATTCGCGGAGGTCGGAGAGCTGCGGGCGTTTGTCCTCGCGCTGCTCGACCGCGCGGGAGAGCTGCGACAGCGCGATGACCGGCACGTCGAGCTCTTTGGCGAGCGCCTTCAGTCCGCGCGTGATGGCCGAGATTTCCTGCACGCGGCCCTCGGCGCGCGTGCCCGGCGGCGGCGCCAGAAGCTGCAAATAGTCGATCACGATCATCCCGAGCCCGTGCGTGCGCTTGAGGCGCCTTGCGCGCGTGCGCACGGCCGAGACCGACAAAGCGGGCGTGTCGTCGATATGCAAGGGCAGGGTGGCGAGTTCCTGCGCCGCCTGCACGAATTTCGGGAAATCCTCGCCCGCCACTTCGCCGCGCCGGATTTTGTCGGACGGAATCTCGACCTGCTCCGACAAAAGCCGGTTGGCGATCTGCTCGGCCGACATTTCGAGCGAGAAAAACGCGACCACGCCGCCTTCGGCTTCCGGATCGTCGCGCTCGCGCCCCTCCAGGATCGCCCGTTCCAGCCATTTCTGGCGCGCGAGCGCCGCGTTGAACGCGAGTTTGGCGGCGAGCGCGGACTTGCCCATCGACGGGCGGCCCGCGACGATGACGAGGTCGGATTTGTGGAAGCCGCCGAGCTTGTCGTCCATGTCGGCAAAGCCGGTCGTGATGCCGGTCACGGCGCCGTCGCGCTTGAACGCCAGCGTCGCCATGTCGATCGCGGCCGTCAGCGCCGAGTTGAAGGTGCGCAAACCGCCTTCGACCTGGCCTTTTTCGGCCAAGTCGAACAGTTTTTGCTCGGCGCTCTCGATCTTCGCGTTCGCGTCGGTCTCGACGTCGAATTCGTAGGCTTCGTTGACGACGTCGGTGCCGATATCGATCAGCTCGCGGCGCAGATAGAGATCGAAAATCCGCTGCGCGTAGTCGTGCGCGTTGATGATCGTGACGGCCGAAGCCTGCAGGCGCGCCAGATACTCGGCGCCGCCAATGTCGGCCAGTTCGCCGTCATGCTCGAAATAGTTTTTGAGCGTCGCGGCGTTGGCCTGCTGGCCCTTTTGCGCAAGCCTGCCGATCGCGTCGTAGATGCGGCCGTGGCGCGAATCGGCGAAATGCTCGGGGCGCAGCAATTCCGAGACTTTTTCGTAGGCGCGATTGTTGGCGAGCAGGGCCGCGAGCAGCCCCATCTCGACTTCGAAATTGTGCGGCGGTATGCGCGCGGGCGGCGCTGCTTCGTCGGCAGCGCGCGTGGGCGCGAACGGGACGACGGTGGTTGCTGGTGTTTCCATGGGCCGCAGACCTTAGGCGCACAGGATCGCCGTCGATATTCAAATCGCCCTGTGGATAGCGAGCATAGCAGGGGTAAGGCCGAGTCGGCCCCAAGCAAAAATATCGAACGAAAAACGGCGCGCGTCGAAAACGCGCGCCGCTTCGAAATTGCGAAGACGAAAAAAGGCTTACGCTTCGTCCTTGGCTTTTTTCTTGGCCTTCTTGGCGGGCTTTTCGTCGCCGGCCGCTTCTTCGACGGCCGGGGCTTCCTCGGCCGGCGCCGCCAGTTCGGCGGGCGGGGCCGCTTCGGCCTGGGGCTTGGGCGCTTTGCCTTCGGCCTGGAGCTTGGCTTCTTCGGCCGACTGCGCGACGTTGACGGTGATTGTCACCGACACTTCCGGGTGCAGCGCGACGCGCGTCTTGAACAGGCCAAGCGCCTTGATCGGCTGGGCCAGCAGCACTTGCGTGCGGTCGACCGTGACGCCCGCTTCCTTCATCGCAACGGCGATGTCGCGGCTCGACACCGACCCGTACAGCATGCCGCTTTCGCCCGCCGTGCGGACGATGACGACCGCGAAGCTGTCGCCCATCTTTTCGCCGACGGCCTGGGCGTCGGCGCGCAGTTTCAGGTTCTGCGCTTCGAGCTGCACGCGCTGCTTTTCGAAATAGGCGAGGTTTTCCTTGGTCGCGCGCAGCGCCTTTTTGGTCGGCAGCAGGAAGTTGCGAGCGTAGCCCGGCTTCACCTTGACCACGTCGCCCATCTGGCCGAGCGATTCGATCCGTTGCAGCAGTATCACGTCCATCTGGGACATCGTCGTCTCCTTGGTAACCGTCGAGAGTGGGTTCAAGCGTTGGGCGGCGGCACGCCTGCGGCGCGCGCCTTGAGATTGGCGTAGGGTTCGATCAGGCCGAGTACCGCCAGCACGATCACGGGCCAGCCAAACACCAGAACGGCGCCGTAGAGCGCGCCAAGGGCCGCCCCGCGCCATTGCAGATTCTGGATCAGCGCGTGCACGACGCCGAGCCCCGCAAACGCGTAGGCCGCGCCCAGCAGCAAGATCATGTTGCCCGACACGAACCCGCCGGGCCCCTGCAGGAACGATCCCGCCGCAAAGATCGCGGTCAGGCCCGTGAGCCAGACCGGCAAATCGATCTCCGCCATGCGCGGGGCCGGGCGCCAGTTGCGTTTGAGGCGGGCGAGCACGCCTTGCGCCAGCATGCCGTTGATCGCCGTCATCGTCAGCCACGAGATGGCCACGATGCCCGGGAAAAAACGCGCCATCTGGTCGGCGAATCTGTCGACCGTCGCCGCGTCCATGCCAAGCGGCGTTTGCAGCCGCTTCAGGCCGTCGAGCAAAAACCCCTCGATCGAGCCTTCGAGCCCGCCGGGTTGGCTGGCAAAGACAACCAGGAGGAGCAAAAACAACGCCGACGCCATGCCGACCAGCGACATCAGCAGCCCGCCCGGCGGATACCATTCGACCCTGCCGCCGATGCCCGAGCGCCATTGCAGCGCCTGGCGCACGATCAGCAGAGTCGGGGCCGTGTTGGCCAGCGCGAAGATGATGCCGAACACGAATCCGCCCGCCAGGAACGCGACCACGATGCCCGCCCCCGAGGCAACCAGCCCCGCACCCGTGCCAAGCCACAGCCCCGCCGCAAAGAGCGGCAGCTGCGCCACATAGGCCAGGATGAAAGCGACAGGCGTTCCCAGCAGCAGCGAGGCGTAGCTCAACGCGCTCGCAGCTCCAAGGGCCGCCGCAATCAGAAGGGAGTTGGCAGGCATCGGCCGTTTTGCTTCAGCTCAGCACGTAGGGCAGGAGCCCCAGGAACCGCGCGCGCTTGATGGCGCGGGCGAGTTCGCGCTGCTTGGGCGCCGAGACCGCGGTAATGCGCGCGGGCACGATCTTGCCGCGTTCCGAGATGAAACGCTGCAGCAGGCGAATGTCCTTGTAGTCGATCTTCGGCGCGTTGGGGCCGGAGAAGGGGCAGGATTTGCGCCGACGGAAAAACGGCCGACGGCCGCCAAAGCCGCCTTCGCCGCCGCCAGCGCCCCGTTCGCCGCTGCGCTCGCCGCCGCGTTCGCCCGACATGCGGTCGCCCGACTGGCGTTCGTTCGAGGGATTGCCCATGGCCTACATCGCTCCTTCGGTTTGAACGGCGTCGCCGCCTTCGTTGTCGCGCCGACGCGGACGGAACCCGCCCTCGCGCCCGCCGCCGTCGCGGTCCCCGAAGCGCCCGCCGCCTTCGCGATCGCCGCGCCCTTCGCGCTCGTCGCGCTTTTGCATCATGGCCGAGGGGCCTTCTTCGATGCTTTCGACGCGCACGGTCATCGAACGAAGCACGTCTTCGTTGAGGCCCATCTGGCGTTCCATTTCGGCGAGCGCCTTGGCGGGCGCTTCGATGCACAGCAGCACATAGTGCGCTTTGCGGTTCTTCTTGATGCGGAAGGTCAGCGAACGCAGACCCCAATATTCGCGTTTCTTGACTTCGCCGCCGAGCTCCTTGAGCGTGGCGGTGAATTGGTCGGCGAGCGCGTCGACTTGGGCTTGCGCCAAATCCTGACGCGCGATGAATACGTTCTCGTAGAACGCCATCGGCAGCTCCTCTCGGGTTTCGGATCCAAGCGCCCGCCGCGGCCGAATGCCGTGGCAAACCCGGATCCAAGCCGATTTCTGTACCCGTCGGGGGCCAGGGAAATCGGCAAGGAGAACAGACGGGATATGGCCCCGCCTGTCGTGAAGGTCGCGGAATATACACGAAACCGCCCCGGCTGCAAGCGCCAGCGGCGAATACGGGTCAGTTCTCGAAAATGTCCGCATGGCGCCCGGTGCGTTCGAAACGGACGATGTTTCCGACAAGCTTGTAGATCAGCAACCAGTCGGGCTCGATATGCAGGTCCCGAAAATTCTTCCAGTTTCCCTTGAGCGGATGGTCGAGATACTTCGCATCGAGTGCCGTTCCCTCGACAAGGATTTTCAGCACGGTCTTCAGCTTCTCCAGATCCTTGCCGCGTTTTTGCGCTCGCTTTACGTCGCGCTTGAACTGGCCCGAAAAGCTGGTTTCGCGCATCAAATGCCGAGCTGTTTGAACAGGTCTTTCGGGTTCTTGGCGCGGTGCACGTCTTCGCCGCGCTCGCTCTTGTCGATCGTTCGAGCAGTCGTCGCGTTCAGCACGCGCATATCGAAGGGAAGCGCTTTTTCCTTGGCAATTTTCGTCATGGCGATGCGCACGACGTCGGAGACCGTAAGGCCCATATCCGCTAGCACGGCGGCGGCGTCGTTCTTGAGCGTGGCGTCGATCCGCGCGCGGACGACCGATGTTCCAGCCATAGCCAATCTCCAATCATTGAAGTTTCAGTTTAGCTCAATTGTCCTGGGGGTGCGAGGTCGTAATCGCGATCTTCGTTCGCTAGTGCGCGTGCCTTTGCGGGGCGCGCACGGCGCGTACGGCGACATCGACCGTGACCGCGCCGGCTTTTTCGAACACGAGCGTCAGCGGGAAGCTCGTGCCCGCCTGCAAGGGCGCTTTGAGATCGACCAGCATAATATGCAAACCGCCCGGCTGCAGCACCGTGGGCGAACCGGGCGCCACTTCGATCGCGTCCACCGGGCGCATCTGGGCGACATTGCCGACAACGATGTGGTTGTGCAATTCGACCTTGCCCGCGACCGCCGTGGACGCGGACAGCAGCCGGTCGGCGCTTGTCGCGCCGGTCGCGAGCGTCATATACGCGGCGCCTGTGCGCGATTGGCCCAACGTCGCGCGCGACCACGCGTCGTCGATCTGGATCGACGAAGGCTGCGCGTTCGCTGGGGAGAACGCTGCAACAATCAGAAACAATGCCGTCGCGATCGTTTTTTGCATGCCGACGTCGTAAACCCGGCGGCTTGACTTGTCCAGCCATGCAGGGGTAGGGAGCGCGCGACAGTTTTGTTTCAACGAGGTCGCCAAGCCCCATGCGCGCATTCACCTTTCCCGGCCAAGGCAGCCAGACCCCCGGAATGGGCCGCGATTTGGCGGATTCTTTCGCCGCCGCGCGCCTTGTCTTCGAAGAAGTCGACGAAGCGCTGCAGCAAAAACTTTCCAAGCTCATGTTCGAGGGCCCGGCCGACGAACTGACGCTGACCGCCAATGCGCAGCCTGCCTTGATGGCCGTATCGATCGCGGTGCTGCGCGTGCTCGAGAGCGAGGCGAAGCTCGATCTGGGCACGCATGTTTCGTTTGTCGCCGGACATTCGCTTGGCGAATATTCAGCGCTTGCGGCGGCGGGCACGTTCAAGCTCGCCGATGCCGCGCGCTTGCTGCGCTTGCGCGGCCTGGCGATGCAAAAAGCGGTGCCGGTCGGCGCGGGCGCCATGGCGGCGCTGCTCGGGCTCGATCTGGCGGCCGCGCAAGAAGTGGCCCACGCCGCGCGCGCCAACCCGGACACCGGCAGCAACGACGTTTGCGATTGCGCCAACGACAATGCGCCGGGCCAGGTCGTGGTGTCGGGCGCCAAGGCCGCGATCGAGCGCGCGGTCGAAATTGCCAAGACCAAAGGCGCCAAGCGCGCCATGCTGCTGCCGGTGAGCGCGCCCTTCCATTGCGCGCTGATGCAACCCGCCGCCGACGCGATGGCAGCCGCCCTGGCCGACGTGCGCATGGCGCCGCCGCGCGTGCCGTTGGTGGCCAACGTGACCGCATCGGCCGCGCACGATGCCGCGACGATCGCCAAACTGCTGGTCGAGCAAGTGACCGGCATGGTGCGTTGGCGCGAGTGCGTGTCGTATATGACGGCGCAGGGGGCGACGCAGATTTTCGAACTCGGGGCGGGCAAAGTTTTGACCGGCCTTGCCAAGCGCATCGAACCCGATCTGGCGGCGAGCGCTCTGGGCGGCCCTGCCGACATCGAAGCCTTCGCAAAGACCCTGTAGGGAGACGCACGCGATGTTCAAACTCGACGGCAAATGCGCGCTTGTGACGGGCGCTTCGGGCGGCATCGGCAGCGCCATCGCGGCAGGGCTGGCAGCGGCGGGCGCCAAGGTTGCGCTTTCGGGCACGCGGATCGACGCGCTGGAAACCGTGCGCGCGGCCATCGGCGCCAACGCGCTCGTTTGCCCCGGCGATTTGGGCGATTCGGCGGCGACCGAAAAACTTTTCAAGGATGCCGAAGCCGCTTTGGGCCAGGTCGATATTCTGGTCAACAATGCGGGCCTGACGCGCGACGGCCTTGCCATGCGCATGAAGGACGAGGATTGGCAGAAGGTCGTCGACGTGAACCTGACGGCAGGATTTCGTCTGAGCCGGGCCGCTCTGCGCGGCATGATGAAGCGCAAATGGGGGCGCATTGTCGGCATCACGTCGATCGTGGGCGTCACCGGCAATCCGGGCCAGGCCAATTATGCGGCCGCCAAGGCCGGCATGATCGGCATGTCGAAGGCGCTGGCCCAGGAAGTCGCCTCGCGCGGCATCACGGTCAATTGCGTGGCGCCGGGCTTCATCGTTTCGCCGATGACGAACGAACTGAACGACGATCAAAAGTCGCGCCTGCTTGGCGGCATTCCGCTGGGCCGCATGGGCGAGGCGTCGGAAATCGCGGCGGCGGTCGTTTACCTTGCCAGCGTCGAAGCCGCCTACGTGACCGGCCAAACCCTGCATGTGAATGGCGGCATGGCCATGATCTGACCCCAGGGGGGTTGCAAGCCCCTGACTTCGCGGCCATTTGGCAGGCTGGTCAACCGGTTGGATTTCGTGTTACCAACCCCGCGAATTCGAAATCGACTCCGTCTTGACCGGACAACCCGGAAAGCGGATCGTCAGTGGTATCCGCCAAGACCCGTGCGGATACGGAGCCGAGCGAGAGGAATACAATGAGCGAGATTGCCGAACGCGTTAAGAAAATCGTTGTCGAACATCTGGGCGTCGAGGACGCCAAGGTCACCGAGAACGCCAGCTTCGTCGACGATCTGGGCGCCGACAGTCTCGACACGGTCGAGCTCGTCATGGCGTTCGAAGAAGAGTTCAGCATCGAAATTCCCGACGACGCCGCCGAGAAGATCGCCACCGTCAAGGACGCGATCGATTTCATCGGCAAGGCCAAGGGCTGAGCGCAAAACCGGGTCGGAGCGGCTTAACGATGCGTCGTGTCGTCGTCACGGGTCTTGGGCTTGTCACGCCGCTGGCGTGCGGGGTCGAAGCCACTTGGAAACGCCTGGTTGCGGGCGAGTCCGGGCTTGGCGCCATCCAGTCGTTCGACGTCTCCGATCTGCCCGCGAAAGTCGCGGGCCAGGTGCCGATCGGGGAAACGTCGTCGGGCCGTTTCAATGCCGACGATTGGGTTCCGCACAAAGACCAGAAGAAGATGGATCCGTTCATCGTCTTCGGCCTGTCGGCGGCGATCCAGGCGGTCGAAGATTCGGGCTGGAAACCGACCGACGAGGAAGGCCAGGACCGCACCGGCGTGATGATCGGTTCGGGCATCGGCGGCCTGCAGGCGATCTACGAAGGGTCGATCACGCTCAAGGAGCGGGGCCCGCGCCGCATCTCGCCGTTTTTCATTCCCTCGGCGCTGATCAATCTGGCTTCGGGCCATCTGTCGATCAAATACGGATTCCGCGGCCCCAACCATTCGGCCGTCACCGCCTGCGCCACGGGCGCGCACGCGATCGGCGATGCCGGCCGTCTGATCATGCTGGGCGATGCGGATGTGATGGTGGCGGGCGGCACGGAAGCCGCGATCTGCCGTTTGGGTCTGGCGGGCTTTGCCGCCGCACGCGCGCTGTCGACCGGTTTCAACGACGAGCCGACGCGCGCCTCGCGGCCCTGGGACAAGGGCCGCGACGGTTTCGTCATGGGCGAGGGGGCGGGCGTGGTCGTGCTCGAAGAATACGAACACGCCAAGAAGCGCGGCGCCAAAATCTACGCCGAACTTACCGGCTACGGCCTGTCGGGCGACGCGCACCACATCACGGCGCCGCCCGAAGACGGCAACGGCGGATTCCGCGCGATGAAAGCGGCCTTGCGCAACGCCAAGCTCGACACGGGCGATATCGACTACATCAACGCGCACGGCACCTCGACGCCGCTGGGCGACGAGATCGAACTGGGCGCGGTCAAGCGCCTGTTCGGACCGGCCGCCTACAATCTGTCGATGTCGTCGACGAAATCGGCGATCGGCCATTTGCTCGGCGCTGCGGGCGGCGTGGAGGCGATCTTCTCGATCCTGGCGCTGCGCGACCAGGTGGCGCCGCCGACGCGCAATCTGGAAGACCCGTCGGACGGCTGCGACATCGACCTCGTGCCGATCCACGCCAAGCCGCGCAAGATCCGCCACGCGCTGTCGAACAGCTTCGGCTTCGGCGGCACCAATGCGGCGGTGATTTTCTCGAAGGTCGGGTGACGCTTCCAACGCCGCGTCGGCTGCTCGCGGCTGTCGGCTTTGCGGCTTTTGTCGGCGCGTTCGTTTTCGTCGGATATTTGCCCGGCGCCTATAAGGGCCCAGGGCCCGCGGCGTCCGACGTCCAACTCGTGATTCCGCGCGGCGCGGGGGCCGACCAGATTGCCCGGCTGCTGGTCGAGCGCGGCGTGCTCGCGGCCGAATGGCCGTTCCTGGCGGGCACGCGCTGGGAGGGCACGGCACAGCGTTTCAAGGCCGGCGAGTATCTGTTTGCCGCCGCCATCAGCCCGCGCGGCGTCGGCGAATTGCTGGCAAGCGGGCGCACCGTGCAGCGCCGCATCACCTTCGCCGAAGGGCTGACATCGGCGCAGATCGCGGCCTTGCTGCGCGGCGCCGAGGGGCTCGACGGCGCGCTCGAGTCCGTGCCGCCCGAAGGCAGCCTGTTGCCCGAAACCTATTTCTACGCCTGGGGCGACAGCCGCGCACGTTTGCTCGAACGCGCCCAGCGCGCCCTGCGCGACACGCTTGCCGAACTTTGGGACAAACGCGCCGCCGACTTGCCGTTCGCGACGCCAGCCGAAGCCTTGGTGCTCGCCTCGATCGTCGAGCGCGAGACGGCGCAGGGCGACGAGCGCGGCCGCGTGGCGGCGGTGTTCGTCAATCGGCTCAAACGAAAAATGCGGCTGCAGGCCGATCCCACCGTGGCCTACGGGCTTTCGCCCGCAGCGCCGCTCGGCCGCCCGTTGAGCCGCGCCGATCTCGAGACGCGCCATGCCTGGAATACCTATGTGATCGACGGGCTGCCGCCCACGCCCATCGCCAATCCCGGACGGGCGGCGATCGCGGCGGTGCTCGATCCGCCGCGCACCGACGAGCTTTATTTCGTCTCCGACGGCGACGGGCGGCATGTTTTTGCGCGCACCTTGCCCGAGCACAATCGCAACGTGGCGCGCTTGCGCGAAATCGAGCGCGCGCGCGCGACCCGGCGCCAGCCCTGAGCCGTGCAGGTCAGTTTTTGCGCGGCAAGCGGCGCAGCAGCGGATCGATCGCGAAACCCGGCAGCGCCGCCAGCAGCCGCGCGGCCGCGTACGTGCGCAGCGGAAACGCGATGCGGCCGCGATTTTCGGCAAGCCCCGCAAGCACGATGCGCGCGGCCCGGTCGGCTTGCATCAGCAGCGGCATGCGGAAGGCGTTGCGCGCCGTCATGCGCGTGACGACGAACCCCGGACACACGACATTGACGCGAATGCCCTGCGCTTCCCAGTCGGCGCGCAACGCCTCGCCCCAGACGCGCACGGCCGCTTTGCTGGCGCAATAGGCGGGCGCCCCCGGCATGCCGCGAAACGCCGCCAGCGACGAGACGATGGCGATCTGGCCGTTCCGGCGCGCCGCCATGGCGGCCAAAGCGGGTTCGACCGTGTTGAAAACGCCGTCGACATTGACGGCAAAAATGCGTCGCGTCTGTTCGCTCGTCTCGCCCGCACCCCCGGTGCCCGCCGAAATGCCGGCATTGGCGACGACCAGATCGAGCGGCGCAGCGCCCTCGATCTCGGCCACCAAGGCGGCCATCGCCGCAGGATCGCGCACGTCGACGCAGGCCGCGCGCACCTTGGCGCCCTTGGCCTCGCAGCGCGCCGCGACGTCCGCAAGCCGGTCGGCATCCTGGCCGGTGATCGCCAGATCGATGCCGGGCGCCGCCAGTTCGAGCGCCAACGCCTCGCCAAGGCCCGACGATCCGCCCGTGACAAGAATGCTGCGCCATGTCCACATGCCGTTGTTCCCTTCCAGAAGCGCTGTATAACCGTTTTCGAGCGGCAAAAGCGATTCGCTCCCCAGTCGCCCCAAGGAGGCTTCGACGTGCCCATCGCCAGCATGACCGGTTTCGCGCGCGCCAGCGCCGAAGCCCTGGGCCGCACCGCCATCTGGGAGGCGCGATCGGTCAACGGACGCGGGCTCGATCTGCGTTTGCGGATGCCGCCCGGCTACGACCGGCTCGAAAGCGATATTCGCGCGCGCGCGGGCAAACGTTTCGAGCGCGGCAATATCGCGCTGGCCTTGGCGCTGGAAACGCCGGTTGCCGGCGTGCGCCTGCAGATCAACCGCGCGGCGCTCGACCAGGTGATCGCGCTGATGGGCGAATTGTCGGGCCGCATCGACGCGGCGGCGCCGCGGCTCGACGGCATTTTGGGCGTGCGCGGCGTCGTCGAGACGGTCGCCGAAGCCCCGCTCGACGAAGCCGACCAGGCCAAGCTCGACGCCGCGATTCTAGCGGCACTCGACGCGACGCTCGCAGCGCTCGGCGCGGCGCGCGCCCAAGAAGGCGCGGCGCTGGCCCAGGTGCTGGCGGCAGCGCTCGACGAAATCGACGCGCTGACGCTCGAGGCGTCGGGCCTGGCCGCAACGCAACCCGCCGCCCTCAAAGCCAAGCTGGAGGCGCAGATCGCCGCCTTGCTCGGCAGCCAGAACCAGCTTGCGCCCGAACGCCTGGCGCACGAAACGGCGCTGCTGGCGGTCAAGGCCGACGTGCGCGAAGAGCTCGACCGTCTGCGCGCGCATATCGCCCAGGCGCGCGAACTTTTTGCCAAGGGCGGCGCGATCGGCCGCAAGCTCGATTTCCTGAGCCAGGAATTCAACCGCGAAGCCAACACGCTATGTTCCAAATCGTCGGACATCGCGCTGACGCGCGTGGGCCTCGCGCTGAAAACCGCGATCGACCGCATGCGCGAGCAAGCCGCAAACGTGGAGTAGGCCCATGGATCGCGAGATTTTCCGCCGCGGTTTGATGCTGGTGCTGTCCTCGCCGTCGGGGGCGGGCAAGACCTCGATCAGCCGCGAGCTGCTGCGCCGCGAGCCGGGTCTGACGATGTCGATTTCGGCGACCACGCGGCCCAAGCGGCCGGGCGAGACCGACGGGCACGATTATTTTTTCGTCGACGCGACCGAGTTCGGCCTGATGGCCAATCGCGACGAATTTCTGGAACACGCCAAGGTGTTCGGCAACTATTACGGCACGCCGCGCGGGTATGTCGAAGAAACCCTGCAGACGGGGCGCGACGTTCTGTTCGATATCGACTGGCAGGGGACCCAGCAGATCCGCGAGCGGCTGCCTGCCGACCTCGTGACGGTCTTCATCCTGCCGCCGTCGACGGTCGAACTCGAGCGCAGGCTGAATGCGCGTGCCCAAGACCCTGCCCATATCGTGGCCCAGCGCATGGCCCAGGCCGCCAACGAGATGAGCCACTGGCCCGAATACGACTATATCGTCGTCAATCGCGATCTCGACGAATCGGTCGCCAAGGTCCAGTCGGTGCTGGCGGCCGAGCGCATCAAGCGCGAACGCCAGATCGGCCTCGGCGATTTCGTCAAGCGCCTGCGCGACGGGCGCTGACGGCGCGCGCGAGGCTGCAGAATTCCGCGACCGACAGCGTCTCGGCGCGCCTTGTGGCGTCGATATTCGCGGCAGCGCACAGTTCGAGCGCGCCGGGCCCCAGCGCTTTCAAGGATTGGCGCAGCATCTTGCGGCGCTGGCCGAAGGCGGCGGCCGTCACGCGTTCGAGCGTGGCCGCGTCGGCGTCGCCAAGCGGCGTGGCGCGCGGCACGAGTTCGACGACGGCCGAGACGACGGCAGGCGGCGGGCTGAAGGCGGCGGGCGCCACGTCGAACAGTTTGCGCACGCGCCAGCGCCATTGCGCCGCGACCGACAGGCGCCCGTAGCCGTCGCTGTCGGGACTTGCCGCCAGCCGGTCGACGACTTCTTTTTGCAGCATCACGACCAGGCGCTCGAACGCGTCGGGCCGCGCCAGCAGGGCGAGCAGCATCGGCGTGCCGACATTGTAGGGCAGGTTGGCGACGACGCGGCGCGGCGCGGCGCCAAGCGCCGCCAGATCGAGTTCGAGCGCGTCGGCCTCAAGGATGTCGAGCCGCCCGGCGCCGACATGCGCCTGGATCTGCGCAAGTGCGGGCACCGCGCGCCGGTCGCGCTCGATCGCGATCACGTGGCATGCGCCCTCGGCCAGCAAGCCGCGCGTGAGGCCGCCCGGCCCCGGGCCGATTTCGATCGTCGTGCCGCGCCCCAGATCGCCGCCCGCGCGCGCGATGCGCCGCGTGAGATTGAGGTCGAACAGAAAATGCTGGCCAAGCGCCTTGCGCGCGGCCAGGCCGTGCGTGCGCACGATGTCGGCAAGCGGCGGCAAACCGTCGTCGGCAAGCGGGCGCACGGGCGTCGGCGTCAGGCGCGGATGTCGATGACCGCGACGCGGCGCAGATCGCGCAGATAGCGGCGCGCGGCATTGTCCATGCGCTGGCGCAGCAGATTCTCCTCGACGTCGGACTCGGAGGGCAGGTTCGATTTGGGCTCCTGGCGCACGCACAGCATCGTCATGCCGATGCCGCCCGGCGCTGCCGCCGGTTCGCTCATCTCGCCGACCTTGAGAGCGCGCACGCGCGCGCGCGCGTCGGCCGCAAGGTCGCCCAAGCGCACGTCGGCGAGCCTTGTGGGAGCGGGAATGCGCAGCTCCTGCGCGACGCGCTCGAGATCGGCGCAGCCCTCGACCGTTTCGCGGACCGTGTCGGCCAGTGCCACGACGATGTCGCGGTCGCCCGGGTTTGCCGTCGGCAGCGGGAACACCAATTGCGCGATCTCGACCAGCGCGTCGTCGGGCGAGGCGGGCGCCAGCACGCGCTTTTCGCGCAGGGCGTAGAGATAGAAACCGCCGGGCGTGCGGATCGGCACCGAAACCTGGCCCGGATCGAGCCGCTCGAGAACCGTTTCGATTTCGTCGTCGAACTGGCCCTTTTGGACCCAGCCGATGTCGCCGCCTTCGCCGGCCGAAGCGCTTTGGCTGAATTGCTGGGCGAGCGCGGGAAACGGCAGGCCGCCGCGCAAGCGGTCCACCAGATCGTCGAGATTGCGGCGCACCTCGTCTTCCTGCTCGGGATTGTCGATGGCAAGGAAGATTTCGGCCAGATTGTATTCGGTGACGGGTTCGCCCTGCGAATAGCGGGCGAGCGTTTCCTGGATTTCGTCGCTGCTGACTTCGATCTGCGGGCGCAGTCGGCCGCTGACGATGCGGCTCCACGACAGGCTCGCCTCGATCTGGCGCTCGAGGGCGCTGCGCGTCGAGCCGGCGCGGCGCAAAATCTGGTCGAGGGCGCCGGGCGGCAGATTGTTGGCCCGCTCCAGCCGCTCGACCTGGGCGTCGATTTCGCGCTTGGAAACGTTGGCGCCCAGACGACGCGCCTCCTGCACCTGGATGCGCTCGTCGATCAGCTGGCGCAGCACTTGCGGGCGCATGCGCTCGCGCGCTTCCTGGGTAACGCCGCCCGGGACGCCCGCAAAATTGAGGCCGATGCGGCTGTCGATGTCGAAATTCGACACGATGTCGCTGTTGACCACGGCGACGATGCGCTGTTCCTGGGCGAGGGCGCTGCCTGCAAAAACCAGCGCGGCCAGCGCGAATCCAAGGCGGACGGTGTGGCGATATGTCATGGCGCAAATCTATAGTTCGAATGTCGGCGGCGCGCAATTCCAGCGAAACCTAGCCGTCTTCCAGATGCAGCAGCATGGCAACGCCCAGCAAGCTGGAGACGGCTGCGGGCGTCCACGCGGCCAGGGCGACGGGAATCGTGGCGCTTTGGCCCAAAGCGGCCACCAGGCTGGAGACAAAAAACAGAATAAAGCCCGCCGCGACGCCCGTCACGATCAGCACGCCCGTGCCGCCGCGCCGGTGCGGACGCAGCGAAAAAGTCGCCGCAATCAGCACCATGGCCGCCAGCAGCAGCGGCATGGCGGTCAGTTGGTGCCAGTGCAGCCGGTGCCGGGTCGCGGAAAACCCCGCATTTTCGATCAGCCGAATAAAGCCCGGCAATTCCCAGAACGAAATCGTCAAGGGCGAGGCGAAGGAATCCTGGATCTGCTCGGCCGTCATCGCGGTCGGCACGCGGCGGGATTTTTCGAAAACGGCGGGCCGTTCCGGGGCGGTGATCCAGGCATCCTCGACCTCCCAATAGCCCGGCTGGAGCGTGGCGCGCGCGGCGTCGATGCGGCCCACGAACCTGTCCTGGCCCTTGAAATTGATGATGATCACGTCGAACAGCCGCATGTCCTGGGAGATGACGCGCCGCGCATGCACGACCGAGTCGCCGTCGGCATCGTTCTGGCGCAGCCAGAACCCGGCATTCGACAGCGAGAACAGATTGGCGCGCCCCTGCATCAGTTCGGCGTCGAGACGCTCGAACTTGCCGTAGAGCACGGCCGCAACCGGATTGAGCACGCCCACCGACAGCACGCCGTACAGCATCGCCATGCCGACGACGGGCAACAGAAACTGCCATACCGACACGCCGGCCGCGCGCGCCACCGTCAGCTCGTGCGAGCGCGTGAGGCGCCAGAAGGTCAGCATCGCCGCGAACAGCGCGATGAAGGGGCTCAGTTCCTCGGCCATTTGCGGCAGCTTGAAAAGCGCGAGTTTCAGCACGATATCGCTCGTCACGTTGGCGCGGCTGGCCGAGCGGCGTACCAGTTCGATCACCTCGAACATGTAGACAAGCGCCATCATCAGCGCAAAAAAGCCCGCGAGGGCGGCCAGATATTGCCGCCCGATATAGCCAAGCAAGGTTCCCGACAGCCGCATCGCGCGCGCGCGCTAGGCCGCAGCCGGCCGGAGGCCCGGCACGATCCGGCGGGGCCCGCGCGTCAGCACGAATGCGGCCAGCAACGCGATCAAGCCGGGCACCGCATAGAGCAGCGGGATGGCCGCAGGCATGCGCGTCGCAAGGTTCGGCAGCGCGATCGAAAGCGCTTGCGTGCCGAGGCCGCACGCGGCTGCCAGCAGCAGCCGCTTGGCAAGGCCGCGCCGGTTGAAATCGCCCGGCAGCAGGCAGGCCAGCGCCACCATCGCCAGCACGAGCGCGTAGAGCGGCGTTGCCAGCCGCGCATGGCCTTCGGAAATCAGGCGGTTGCGGTACTGGCGGTCGTGCGCGTCGTCGGGATCGGGCCACAGCAATTCGTGCACATAGCGCTCGCCCGCATCGCGCCAGCGAAACTCGGCCGTGCGGTCGGTGCTGATTTCGACCGAGTAGCGCTCGAAATAGAGCAGCGACAATTTGCCCGCTGCCCGGTCGACCTGCTGGCGGTTGCCGTTGATGAGGATCACGCGCGGGCCGTCTTCGGTGCTGGCGATCGTGCCGCGCTCGGCCAGCAGCGTGACCGGATTGGCGGGGTCGCGCGAATCCTGCACCAGAATGCCGCGCAGATCGCCGTTGGCCTCGCGCGCGCGCACATACACCGTCAGCGTGTTGCCGACGGTGGAAAACGCGCCCTCCTGCAAAAGCAGGCTCGAATAGTCGGAACGAATGCTGGTGTGCAGTTCCTTGAATTTTCCGAACGTGTACGGCATCAGCCACAGGCTCAGCGCATAGCAGGCGAGCGTGACGGCCCCTGCCAGCAGCAAGGCCGGGCGCGCCAACTCGGCGGGGCCAAAGCCGACCGCGCGCATCACCACAAGCTCGCTGTCGACCGTCAGCCGGTTGTAGACGAACAGCGTCGCGATGAACAACGCAAGCGGCAGCACCAGCGCCAGAAAGTTCGGCAGCAGCAGCGACGTTAGATAAAAAAACGCGCCCAAGCTCAAGCCGCGATTGACGATCAGTTCGATGAAACGCAGCGACTGCGTCAGCCAAATCGCCATCGTCAAGGTCGCGACGACAAAAAGCATCGCTGTCAGGACTTGGCTCAGAATGTAGGCAGTGATTCGGCGCATCGCGGGTGCGATTATAAACGAAGGCGAAGAAATCGCATCCAAAAGAATAAAAAGCGAACGGAGATGCGCGGGATGCTTTTCTTTGCGCCCAGAGCCGCTATTGTGACGCGCCCCCGTCACGAACCGGACCAATTTGTCGAGGAAAGCGCCCAATGAAGATCGCATTTTCGAAGCCCGAATCGCCCGCCAGCGGCGCCTATGTCGTCGGCATTATGGACGACCGCAAACTGACGCCGTCCGCCTCCGCCCTCGACAAGAAGACCGGCGGCGTGGTCACGCGCGCGATGGCAACCACGCGCTTCAAGGGCAAAAAAGACGAATTTCTGGAAATCGTCGCGCCCAAGGGCGTGCCGTTCGGGCGCATCGTGCTGGCGGGCCTCGGCAAGATCGACAAGTTCGACGCCAAAGCGGCCGAAGGGCTTGGCGGCAATCTGGCCGCCCATTTGAACAAGACCGGCGAAACCCAGGCGACGATTTCGGTCGAGCAAATCCAGGACGCGGCGATCGGCCCCTCGGCGATGGCGGCCCATATGGCGATGGGCGCCAAATTGCGCGTCTATCGTTTCGACAAGTACCGCACGCGCGAAAAGGACGACGCGAAGCCGACGCTGAAATCGATGAATTTTCTGGTGACCGACGTGGCGGCGGCCCGCAAGATCCACGGTCCCCTCGACCGCGTCGCGGACGCGATTTTCTTCGCGCGCGATCTGGTCTCCGAGCCGCCCAACGTGCTCTATCCCGAAAGTTTTGCCGAACGCTGCAAGCGTCTCTCGGCGTTCGGCGTGAAGGTCGATATTTTCGACGAAAAGCAGCTCGATAAAATGGGTGCGGGCGCGCTGCTGGGCGTGGGCCAGGGCTCGGTGCGGCCCTCGCGCATGGTGATCTTGCAGTACAACGGCGCCCCCAAAGCCAAGGACAAGCGCCCGATCGCGTTCGTGGGCAAGGGCGTTACGTTCGACACGGGCGGCATTTCGATCAAGCCGTCGGCGGGCATGGAAGACATGAAATGGGACATGGCGGGTTCGGCCGCCGTGATCGGCGCGCTCGAAGCGCTGGCCGCGCGCCATGCCAAGGTCAACGTCATCGGCGCGGTGGGCCTGGTCGAAAACATGCCTTCGGGCAACGCGCAGCGCCCGTCGGATATCGTGCGCTCGCTGTCGGGCAAGACCATCGAGGTGCTGAATACCGACGCCGAGGGCCGCCTCGTGCTGGCCGACGTGCTGTGGTACGTCGCCGACCGTTTCAAGCCCAAGGCCATGTACGATCTGGCGACGCTGACGGGGGCCGTGATCGTGGCGCTGGGCCACGAATATGCGGGCATCATGGGCAACGACCAGGATCTTGCAAAAAAACTGATCGCGGCGGGCGAGGCGACGGGCGAAAAAGTGTGGCAGTTGCCGCTGGGCGAAGCCTACGACCGCGACATCGACAGCCCGGCTGCCGACGTCAAGAACATCGCGGCGGGGCGCGGGGCGGGCTCGATCATCGGCGGCCAGTTCCTGGCGCGGTTCGTCAACGACGTGCCGTGGGTGCATATCGACATCGCGGGCATGGCGTGGAGCGGCAAGGACACGGCCACCTGCCCGAAGGGCGCCACCGCCTTCGGGGTGCGCTTGCTCGACCGTCTGGTCGCCGACAATTTCGAGGAAGCTTGACGGATATCGGCTTCTACCAGCTGCTGTCGACGCCGCTCGAAGCGGCCCTGCCCAAACTGCTGGAAAAAGCGGTCGGGCAGGGCCTGCGCGCGGCCGTCGCGGCCGGCAGCGCGGAGCGCGCCAAGGCGCTCGATGCGGTGCTTTGGACCTACGCGCCCGGCTCGTTTTTGCCGCATGGCTGTGCGGGTGCTGACGACGCGACGGCGGCCGAACAGCCGATCTGGCTCGGCGCAGACATCGCGAATCCCAATGCGGCGACATTGCTGGTCGTGCTCGACGGCCAGGTTCCGGGCGACTATGCCGCGTGGCAGCGCGTGTGCGACATGTTCGACGGCACCGACGAGACCGCGCTTGCCGCCGCGCGCGTGCGCTGGAAAACGCTGAAAGAGCAGGGCCACACGCTGTCCTATTGGCGCCAAACGCCGGCGGGCGGCTGGGAAAAAGCCGCCTGATCGTCACTTGCCGTGCAAGCGCGCGCTCGCTATAAGCGCGCATCCTTCAATCCGGCAGAGAGAATTCCGACATGGCCCTCGAACGCACCTTCTCGATCCTCAAACCCGACGCCACGCGCCGCAACGTGACCGGCGGCATCAATGCGCTGATCGAAAAATCGGGCCTGCGCATCGTCGCACAGAAGCGCATCCACATGACCAAGGCGCAGGCCGAAACCTTCTACGGCGTCCACAAGGAACGCCCGTTCTTCGGCTCGCTCGTGTCGTTCATGATTTCGGGGCCGGTCGTCGTGCAGGTGCTGGAAGGCGAAAACGCGGTCGCCAAGTATCGCGACGTGATGGGCGCCACCAACCCCGCCAACGCCGCCCCCGGCACGATCCGCAAGGAATTCGCCGAATCGATCGAAGCGAATTCCGCGCACGGCTCCGACAGCGTCGAGAATGCGGCGATCGAAATCGCCTATTTCTTTGCGGGCGCCGAAATCGTCGGCTGAGAAGGCGGGCAAACAAAAAGGGCCGCGCCCCCGATCCGGGAGCGCGGCCCTTTCTGTTTCCCGTTCAGCCGTGCGGCACGAGGAAGACGTACATCGCGATCAGAATAAGGATCGTGGCGCCGCCGACCCATTTGAACAGCGCGTTGAACGCATCGTAGCTCTGCAAATGCGGGGTCATGTCGTGCGTGAAACCGGGGTCGTCTTTTTGCGGGGCGCTGGCCATCGAAATCCTCCGAAATTGGAACGCGAGAATAGCGCAAATGCGCGCGCGGTCAAAGCGGCGGGTTGAACAAGACGCCCGGTGCGGCTTGCGCGGCCGGCGCTGCGCCCAAAGCAAGGCGCAGCGCGTGCGGGTACAGCTTGTGTTCGGCCGCCAGCACGCGCGCGGCCAGGCTTTGCTCGCTGTCGTCCGGCAGGACGGGGACGGCCGCCTGGGCGATCGCGGGGCCTGTGTCCATTTTGGCGCGCACATAGTGCACGGTGCAGCCCGCGATTTTCACGCCGTCGGCAAGCGCCCGTTTGTGCGTGTCGAGCCCCGGATAGGCGGGCAGCAACGACGGGTGGATATTGACCATGCGGTCGCGCCACGCCTCGACAAATCCGGCGGTCAGCAGGCGCATGAAACCCGCCAGGCACACGAACTCGATCCGGTGGCGGCGCAAACATGCGTCAAGCTCGGCGTCGAAATTGGCGCGCTCGGTAAAGCGCCGATGGTCGACCGTCTCGACCGCGATATTGTTGGCGGCGGCAAAGGCGAGCCCGCCCGCCTCGGGCACGTTCGCGAGCACGAGCGCGATTTCGCCCGGATAGTCGGGCGCTTTGGCCGCTTCGACCAGCGCCGCCATGTTGGAGCCGCGCCCCGATATCAGCACGCCGACGCGCGCACGGCTCATATTTGCCAGGACTCGAGATTGTCGACGACGCAGCCCGGCGCTTGCGCGTCGGGTTTGGGTCCGACCACGCCGATCTCGACCGGTTTTTCGCCCGCGGCCTGCAGCGTTGCCAAGGCCGCGTCGCGTTCGGCTGCCGGCACGATCGCGACCATGCCGATCCCGCAATTGAACACGCGCGTCATTTCCGCCCGCGCGATCTGGCCGCCGCGCGCGAGCCATTGGAAGACCGGCGGCAGCGACCATCGGGCGGCGTCGAGGCGCACTTGCATCGTCTCCGGGATCACGCGCGGCACGTTTTCGACCAGACCGCCGCCGGTGATATGCGCCATGGCGCAGGCTTGGCCCGCTTTGGCGAGGGCCAAGCAGCTTTTGACGTAGATGCGCGTGGCGACCAGCAGTGCGTCGGCAAGTTTCTTTTCGGGCGCAAACGGGGCGGGCGCATCCCACGCCAGTTCCGCCGTGTGCACGACGCGGCGCACGAGCGAGAACCCGTTCGAATGCACGCCCGACGACGGCAAGCCCAGCACGACGTCGCCGGGCGCCACGTTGCGGCCGTCGATCGCCGTGCCGCGCTCGAGCGCGCCGACCGCAAACCCCGCAAGATCGTAGTCGCCGCGCGCATACATGCCCGGCATTTCCGCCGTCTCGCCGCCGACCAACGCGCAGCCCGCCATGCGGCAGCCTTCGGCGATGCTGGCGACGATCGATTTGGCGGCAACGACGTCGAGCTTGCCGGTCGCGAAATAGTCGAGAAAGAACAGCGGCTCGGCGCCCTGCACGACAAGGTCGTTCACGCACATCGCGACCAGATCGATGCCGACCGTGTCGTGGCGGTTCGCTTCGATCGCGATTTTGAGCTTGGTGCCGACGCCGTCGGTCGTGGCGACCAAAATCGGGTCCTTGAAGCCGGCGGCTTTGATGTCGAAAAGCGCGCCGAAACCGCCGAGCCCGGCTTCGGACCCCGGGCGGCGGGTCGATTTGGCCATCGGCTTGATGGCCTCGACCAGGGCTTCGCCCGCATCGATATCGACCCCGGCTTCCGCGTACCGATTCGTGCTCATTGGCGCCCCTTTGCCGGATTGGCTATAACAGCAGTCCCGAGCCCCGGCGACGGGCGGAAAATAAAGGATTCGGAACGGTTTGCAATGGCGCTGCGCGGTTTTCTTTTGGCCCTGTCCATCCTTGCCTTTGGCGCCCCGGGCGCGCACGCGCAAACCGCCCCCGGCAGCGTGGCCGAGATCTATTCGATCCGCGGCGTCGAGGTCGACCGCACGGCGGCGACCGCCAGCCTCGCGCGCGAACAGGCGATCCTCGAAGGCCAGCGCGCGGCCTGGCGCCGGCTGCTCGTGCGCACGGTGCCGCAAGATGCCAGGGCTGCCCTTGCCAATCTGTCGGCCGGCGAGCTTGCCAATCTGGTCGATAGTTTCGAGGTCGAGAGCGAGCGCGGTTCCGGCACGCGCTGGATCGGGACGCTCGCCTATCGTTTCCGCCCGGCGTCGGTGCGCGACTTGTTGCGCGCGCGCGCGGTTGCCTATGCCGAAACGCCGGGGCGGCGCGTGCTGATCGTGCCGGTCCTGCTGCAGGACGGCCAGGCGTTGCTGTGGGAGGAAGAAAACGCCTGGCGCACGGCTTGGGCCAGCGTGCCGGCGAGCGACGGGCTGCAACCCTGGGGCTTGCCGTCGGGCGATCTCGACGATGTCGGGCTGGTTTCGGCCGACCAGGCTGCCGCGCTCGACGGCGCGCGCTTGCGCGCCCTCGCCCAGCGCCACAACGCGCAAGGCGCCATCGTCGTGCTGGCCGAAGTGGACGCCAATGCGGCGGGCGGCCCGGCCTTGCAGTTGCAATTCGTGCGAAAGGGGGCTTCGGCTCCCGATACCGACTGGACCGCGTCGCTGGCCGTGTCGGCAACCGATAGCGCCGACGTCGCGTGGCCGCGCCTGGCGGGGCTGGCCGCCGCGATCGTCGAGGAACGCTGGAAAGCGGAGGTGGCCACGCAAGGCGGCGCGACCAGCCTGCTGCGCGCCGCCATTCCGGTCGCCAATCTGGACGAATGGGTGCGCGTGCGCCGCCGACTGGCCGAAATAGCCAGCGTGCGGCAGCTCGATCTGCTGGTGATCGGGCGCGGCGGCGCGATCGTCGAGATCCGCCACGAGGGCGCGATCGACGCGCTGCGCACGGCGCTGGCGCTGCGCGACATGGGGCTGGCCGAGCAGGACGGCGCCTTCACGCTGTCCTTGACGGCGCGTGCCCCTTGAGCGTGCTGCCGAACATCCTGTCGTTGCTGCGCCTGCTGGCGGTTCCCGTCGCCGTCTGGCTGATGCTGGCGGCGGAATTCGAATGGGCGTTCTGGCTGTTCGTGACGGCGGGCGCCACCGACGCGCTCGACGGATTTTTGGCCAAGCGCTTCGGCTGGGAAAGCGAGCTTGGCTCCTATCTCGATCCGCTCGCCGACAAGGCGCTGCTGGTCTCGGTGTTCCTGGTGCTGGGTTTCACGGGCCATCTGCCGACCTGGCTGACGATCCTCGTCATTTTCCGCGATCTGTTGATCGTCGGCGGGGCGCTGGTCGTCATGGCGATCGCGGGCGAATTCAAGGCCGAGCCGATGCTGATCAGCAAGCTCAATACGGCGCTGCAGATCGTGCTGGCCGCAGGCGTGCTCGCGGAACTAGGGCTCGGGCTCGATTTCGACAAGCTGCGGCCCTATGCGATCGCCGCCACCGCGGGCACGACGTTCGCGTCGGGCTTGGCCTACACGGTTCGCTGGACCCGCCGCTTGGCGGCAAAGGAAGATGCGACATGAGCGGTCCCGAAAATAGGCTCGCCGGATGGGGTCGCCCGTTGGTATGGGCGGGGATCGCTGGCGGCGTTTTCGCGTTCGTCTATCTGCTCAGCGGCGTGTTGCTGCCGTTCGTGGTGGCGCTGATCGTGGCGTATCTGCTCGATCCCGTGGTCGATGCGCTCGAACGCCGGGGCCTGGCGCGCGTCGGCGGGGCGGCGCTCGTGACGATCTCGTTTTTTGCCGTCGCGACCCTGGCGCTCGTGCTGCTGGTGCCGATCCTGCAGGCGCAGATCGTGGGCTTGGCCGAGCGCCTGGCGGTGGTCGTAAAACTCGGCGTCGAAATGGCGCGGCCCTATCTCGACGAACTGTTCGAGAAGGTCGGCAACGTGGACGTGCAGCAGCTGAGCGGCGCCAGCGACGCCGTGCGCGCGTCGGCGGGGTGGCTGCTGCGCGCCATGGGCGGCGTGATCAGCGGCGGGCTTGCGGTCGTCAATCTGCTGTCGCTCGTGTTCATCACGCCGGTGGTCGTCTTCTATCTGGTGCGCGACTGGACCAAGGTGCAGACGGCCGTCGATTCCTGGCTGCCGCGCCACCATGCCGAGACGATCCGCAGCCTGCTGCGCGAGATGGATGCGCGCATGGCGGGGTTCCTGCGCGGGCAGGCGCTGGTCTGCCTGTTCCTGTCGATTTTCTATGCGACGGGCCTGACGCTGGCGGGGCTCAGCTACGGCCTGCTGGTGGGGCTGCTGACCGGCGTTTTGAGCTTCATTCCGTATGTCGGGATGTTCGTGGGCATGGCGACGGGCCTGGCGATCGCGTTTTTCCAGTTTCCGTCGCTGGTCGATGTCGGCATCGTGCTCGGCGTGTTTCTGTTCGGGCAGTTTATCGAGGGCAATTTCGTGTCGCCCAAGCTGGTCGGCGACCGCGTCGGCTTGCATCCGGTGTGGATGCTGCTGGCGGTCTTCGCGGGCGGCGCGCTGTTCGGCTTCACGGGCGTGCTGCTTGCCATTCCGATCGCCGCGGCCGTCGGCGTGCTGGCGCGCTTTGCGCTGCAGCGCTATCTGGCAAGTTCGCTCTATCGCGGACCCGACGCTTGACGCAGCTGCCGCTGCTGCTGCCGCATCGCGCGGCCCTGGGGCGCAGCGATTTTCTGGTCGCGCGGGCGAACGCGGCGGCCGTCGCCTGGCTCGATGCGTGGCCCGATTGGCCCTCGCCGGGGCTGGTCGTGTGGGGCGAAGCGGGGTGCGGCAAATCGCATCTGGCCGCGACGTGGCAGCTGCGCAGCGCGGCGCGCTGTCTGGCCGCCGACACGCTGTCGCGCGAAAACGTGCCCGAGCGAATGGGCGATGCCCGGACCTTCGTGATCGAGGATGTCGATCGCGCGCCGCCCGATGCGCGCGCCTGGCTGCATCTGCACAATTCGGTCGCCGAACGCGGCGGCCAGATGCTGCTGACCGCGCGCACGCCGCCCGCGCGCTGGACGATCGCGCTCGGCGACCTTGCCTCGCGCGTCAAGGCGCTGGCGGCGGTCGAAATCGAAGCGCCCGACGACATTCTGGTCGAGGCGGTACTGGTCAAACATTTTTCCGACCGGCAAATGCGCGTGCCGCCCGAAACGGTGCGCTATGTGGCGGCGCGTCTGGAACGCTCGCTTGGCGCCGTCGCCGACATGGCCGAACGGCTCGACCAAGCGAGCCTGGCGGCCAAACGGCCGGCAACCGTGCCGCTCGCGCGCGACGTTTTGCGCGCCATGGGGTTTGCGGGTTAAGGTCGGAACTTCGAACAGCAAGGGAGCAGGGCAATGGATTTGGGCATCAAGGGACGCAAGGCCATCGTGTGCGCGGCATCGAAGGGGCTGGGCAAGGGGTGTGCACGCGCGCTTGCGGCCGAAGGCGTGGATCTGGTGATCAACGCGCGCGGCGCCGAAGCGCTCGAAGCCACGGCCGCCGAAATCCGCGCCGATTTCGGCGTCAAGGTCACGGCCCTTGCCCTCGACGTCACCACCGCCGAGGGGCGGGCGGCGCTGCTGGCCGCGTGCCCCGATCCCGATATTCTGGTCAACAATGCGGGCGGCCCGCCGCCCGGCGATTTTCGCGCCTGGGACGAAAAAATGTGGCATGCGGCCGTCGAAGCCAACATGGTCACGCCGATCATGCTGATGCGCGCCGCGATCGACCGCATGATCGAGCGCAAATTCGGGCGCATCGTCAATATCACGTCGGCGGCCGTCAAAAGCCCGATCGCCAATCTGGGCCTGTCGAACGGCGCGCGCGCGGGCCTCACGGGGTTCGTGGCCGGCCTGTCGCGCCAGGTCGCCAAGCACAATGTCACGATCAACGGACTGTTGCCGGGACCGTTCGAAACCGACCGATTGCGCGCCAATTTTGCCGTCGGCGCCAAAGCCGCCAACCGCTCGGTCGAGGAAATGCGCGAGGAGCGGCGCAAGGCGAACCCCGCCGAACGCTTCGGCACGATCGAGGAATTCGGCGCCGCGTGCGCCTTCTTGTGCAGCGCGCATGCAGGCTTCGTCGTGGGCCAAAACATCGTGCTCGACGGCGGCGCCTTTACGGGCACGCTGTAGCCATTGTCGCGGCAGTGAAATACAAGAAAACCTCGGCAAAACATTGGAAAAAAGGCGAAAACCATAGGCGGAGCGAGGGTGGTCATAAAACTGTAATGGTTTGCGGCTTGCGGTCTCGAACGGCGCCTGCGTAACGTCGGCCACCTTCGACAAACGACCAACGCAGGCAACTCGGCATCATGGCGACGGCAGACCCAAAGGCGGAAATCGAGCTGAAACTCGCCGTTCCCGCCGCCGCTTTTGCCCGGCTGCTGAAATCGCCCGACCTCGCCGCGCTGGCGGTCGGCCCCGTGCGGCGCAAGAAATTCGTGACGACCTATTTCGACACGCCGGAGTTGCGTTTGCGCGAAGCGGGCATGGCCTTGCGCGTGCGGCGCGACGGGCGGCGGCGCATCCAAACGCTGAAAACCGCGCGCCACCCGACCCTGGGGCCGCTGGCGCGCCGCGAATGGGAGCGCGCGATCGTCGGCGAAACGCCGATCATCGATGCCGCGTGGCTGGACCAGATCGACGACAAGGACGCGCGCAAACTGCTGTCGAAAGAAAAACTGCGCCGCCAGCTTGCGGCGGTGTTTTCGACCAGCTTCGCGCGCCGCACGCTCGACATTCGCTTCGGGGCGAGCGCCATCGAGCTCGCCTTCGACAGCGGATCGATCGACGCGCCCGGCGCGTGCCAGCCGATTTCGGAAATCGAACTCGAACTCAAATCGGGCGCGCCCGGCGATCTCTACAAGGTCGCGCGCCTGGTCATGGGATTGGTGCCCGCGCAAATCGAGGCGCGCACGAAGGCCGAGCGCGGCTACGACGCGGCGTCGGGCGCGGCCCGGCTTGCGGCGCGCGCGGGCGAAGCGGGCCTGGGCGAGGCGCCCAGCGTCGCCGACGCGTTCCGCCAAATCGGCCGCCAATGTTTCCGCCACATGCGCGCCAACGAAACGCTGGTGCGCGCGGCCCCCGGCATCGACGGCGTGCACCAGCTGCGCGTGGCGTTGCGCCGTCTGCGCTCGGCGCTGTCGGCCTTCGGCGACGTGCTGCCCGAGGACGAACGGCGCCAGGCGTCCGAGCAGCTGCGCTGGATCGCCGGCGCTTGCGGTGTGGCGCGCGACTGGGACGTGTTCGGCGACGAATTGCTGAAACCCTTGGCCGACCATTTGGCCGACGAGCCGGGCCTCAAGCGCGTCGTCGAAGCAGCGCAGGCCGCGCGCGCGCGCGCCTACGCCGACATGGCCGCGGCCCTCGCGTCCGAACGCCTGGCGATCGCGCTGATCGATGTCGAGGCGTGGTGGGAGGGCAGCGGGTGGGAAGCCGCGATGGGGGCGTGGCGCGATCTGCCCGCGCGCGATTTTGCCGGCGCGACGCTCAAAAAACTGCATCGCAAAGTGCTGCGCCTGGGCGAGCAGATCGGCGATCTGGAGGACGTGGAACTGCACGAGCTGCGAATCCGCGGCAAAAAGCTGCGCTACGCGGCCGAGTTTTTCCGCAGCCTGTTCCAGCGCAAGGCCGTGAAGCCGTATCTTGCGGCGCTTGGCGACATTCAAAGCCATCTGGGCGCGCTCAACGACTCGGTGGTCGCCAAAGATTTGCTGGCCGAACTCGCCCGCACGCCGCACGGGCTGTCGCCCGCCTTGCTCGCGCGCGCCGACGGCATCGTTACGGGGTGGATCGCCGCGCGCGTGCGCAGCGATCTCGACGAATTGCCGTCGGTCTGGGCGCGGTTCGCCGAGACCAAACCGTTCTGGAAATAACGTAACCTTTCCATTACATTCGCGAATCTAATTTTGCGCACCGCTTGGCGGCGCTAATTTGTTATACTCGCCATTCAAGGGAGCCAAAAATGCGTGGATTGCTGATTGCCGTATGCGCCGCCGCCGCGAGCTTTGCGGGCGCCCAATTCGTGCTGGCGCAAGTCGCCGCCAACGAAGCCGTCGTCGTGCAGCGCGACATCGCGTTCGACGTGCAGCAGGTCCGCGTGCGCGTCGGCGGCCAGGTCGCCTTCGTCAACGAGGATCCGTTCGGCCACAATGTGTTTTCCGAAACGCCGGGCGGGGAGTTCGATGTCGGCCGCCAGGGACCGCGCGCGCGCAACGCCGTGACGTTCCGCCGGGCGGGCACGTTTGCGGTGCTGTGCCGCATCCATCCGCGCATGACCATGCAGATCGTCGTCGAATAGACCGAAGGGCGGCGCGTTCGTGTCGATCCGCTTCAAGCTGTTTGCAGCGCTGCTGGTCGCGCTTTTGGCGGCGGCAGTCGCTGGCGCCGTCGCGATTTGGGCGACCGACACGCTGGGCCGGCTGACGGTGCGGATGTACGACGGTCCGCTCCAGACGATCAATTTCGCGCGCCTTGCCCAGACGCAGTTCGCCACGATCGAGCGGCGCAAATCCGAGGCGGCGGCCGAGGGGCGCGACATGTCGTCCGAAACCGCCGCCGCGATCGCGGATTTCGACCAGAATCTGCAGATCGTGGTCGAGCGCGCGACGGCGCCAGAAATCGCCGAGTTCGTGGCGCAGGTCCGCACCGACGTCGCGGCGTGGGTCGCGGCGGGCGGCATGCAGGGCGCATCGGCCGCGATGGGCGACCGCGTGCGCAACGATCTGGAAATTTTGACCCAGATCGCCGCCGACGCGGGCTTCGTCTTCCGCGAGGACGCCGCCGAAACCATCGACGACACGCGAAACCGCGTGCTCGTCGCGATGGCCGCCGCCGCGATCGCGCTGTTCGGCGTCGGGTTCCTGCTCGTGCGCAACATCGCCCTGCCGCTCGACGTGCTGAACCGCAAGATGCGCAAGATCGCGCGCGGCGACCCGGACGTGAACATTCTCTATGCCAACCGGCGCGACGAACTGGGCGACACCGCCCGCGCCATGGCGGTGTTCAAACAGGCCATGTTCGACATCAGCGACGCGCGCGACCGCGCCGAGCTTGCGACCAAGGCCAAGTCCGAATTTCTCGCGATGATGAGCCACGAAATTCGCACGCCGATGAACGGCATCATCGGGCTCAGCCGCCTGATGGCGGGCGCCGATCTGCCCCAAGAACAGCACGACAATGCGCGCCTGATTTTCGACAGCGGCGTGTCGCTGCTGCAGATCCTCAACGACGTGCTCGACTATTCGAAGCTCGAAGCGGGCAAGCTGGATGTCGAGAGCATCGATTTCGACCTGCACCAGGCGGTTGCGGACGCGGTCGCGCTGATGGCGTCCAAAGCCGGCGAAAAAGGCATCGCTTTGTCGGCCGAACTCGACCCGACCTTGCCCCGCTATCTGCGCGGCGATCCCGGCCGTTTGCGCCAAGTGTTGCTCAATCTGATCGGCAACGCGGTCAAATTCACCGAGCGCGGCGGGGTCACGGTCCGCGTTTCGCGTCTGGCCTTGGCCAACCCGGACGAGCCCTATGCGCGCGTGCGCGTGGGCGTGCGCGATACGGGCATCGGCATTTCCGAAGCCGCCAGGTCGAAGCTGTTCGGCAGCTTCGCGCAGGCCGACTCCTCGATCTCGCGGCGTTTTGGCGGCACCGGGCTGGGGCTTGCGATCAGCCGCCGGCTGGTCGTTGCCATGGGCGGCGATATCGGGCTCGACAGCGAACTTGGCAAGGGCTCGGAATTCCATTTCGAGCTGACGCTGCCCGTCGGCGTCGAGCCCAAACGCGAGGGCGGCGCGCAAATCCTGGCGCCGGCGCGAGCGCTCCATGTTCTGGTCGCCGACGACAATCTGGTGAACCAGAAGGTCGCGATCGGTCTGCTCAAGGCCGCAGGCCATACGAGCGACGTCGCCAACAACGGGCAGGAGGCGGTCGCGGCGGCGGCGCGCGGCGGCTACGATGTGGTGCTGATGGACATGCACATGCCCGAGATGGACGGCATCCAGGCCACGCGCGCGATCCGCGCGCTCGACGCGCCGCAAAGCGCGGTTTGGATCGTCGCGGCGACGGCGGGGGCGATGCCGTCGGACATCGAAAAATGCCTGGCGGCCGGCATGAACGACTACGTCGCCAAACCGATGTCGCCCGAAGCGCTGGCGATAGCGCTGGCGCGCGCCACCGGCGTTCTGGACGCGCAGCGCAGCGAGGGTTCTGCGGCGGAAGCCGATACGGGTTCCAGCGTGCAGACACGGCTCGATTTCAGCCGCGACATTCTGGACGAGAGCGTGATCGGCGACCTCGAAGCCCAGATGGGCGTCGAAATCGTCGCCTCGCTGGTCGACGACTATGCGCAGAATGCGCGCGAACTGGCGGCGGCGATCGCGGCCGCGCGCCTGGCCAACAACGATCTCGATCTTGTGCGCGCCGCGCACTCGCTCAAAAGTTCGGCCGCGAACATGGGACTGGCGCCGACATTCCGGGCCGCGCGCGATCTGGAATTCGCCTGCGAGTTCGGCGATTTTGTCACGGCGGCGCATATCTGCGATACTTTGCCCGTCGCCGTCGAGGCGGGAATCGCGGCCCTCGAAAAGCGCTATGCGGGCCGCGTCGTCCCGACCGTTTGACCGATTTTTCAGGATATTCGCATGCAACCGACACCGACGATGGACCAGATTTTTTCCAATCTCTCGGTATTGCTCGTCGAGGACGATTCCTTCGCGATCAAAATCGCCCAAACCGTGCTGCGCCAGCTCAAGATCCCCTATGTTTCGACCGCCAAAGACGGCGCGGAAGCGCTCGACATCCTGAACGCGAACATGCAGCGCTTCGATCTGATCGTGTCGGACTGGAACATGCCCGAAATGACGGGCCTGCAGCTTTTGAAGACCGTGCGCGTCAAATGGCCCAGCATGCCGTTCATCATGCTGACCGGCAAAGCGAGCCCGGAATTCGTCGTGCAGGCGCGCGAGAACGGCGTGGACGCCTATGTGGTCAAGCCGTTTTCGCCGGCCCAGCTGTCGCAGAAGATCTACACCGTTCTGCAGGCCAAACACGCGCGATGAACGACGCCCATTTCATGCGCCGCGCGATCGCGCTCGCCCGCGAACATATGCAAGCGGGCGAAGGCGGACCTTTCGGCGCCGTCGTGGTGAAGGACGGCCGCATCGTGGGCGAGGGCTGGAACCAGGTCGTTGCCGCCAACGACCCCACCGCGCATGCCGAAATGGTGGCGATCCGCGCCGCGTGCCGCACCTTGGGCAGCTTCGATCTCGCGGGCGCCGTAATTTTCACGAGCTGCGAGCCGTGCCCGATGTGCCTGGGCGCGGTCCTGTGGTCGCGCGCCGCGCGCATGTGCTACGCCGCCAGCCGGGACGACGCGGCCAAGATCGGGTTCGACGACGACGCGTTCTATGTCGAGGTCGCCAAACCCGTCGATGCGCGGGCCCTGCCGACCCAACGCCTGCTGGCCGAGGAAGCGCAGGCCGTGTTCGCGGACTGGTTCGCCAAGCCCGACCGCGTCGAATATTGACGATGCAAGGCGCATGGCGCGGCTGGGCCGCCTTCGTGCTGGCCGCAAGTTTTTTCGGCCACGAATTCGTGCAGCGCGTGTCGACCTCGATCCTCGTCGCCGATCTGATGGCGGAATTTGCGGTGGGCGGTGCTGTGCTCGGCAGCCTGTCGGCATTCTATTTTTACGCCTATGCGGGCATGCAGATTCCGGTCGGCGTGCTGATGGACCGCTTCGGTCCGCGCCGTTTGATGAGTTTTGCCGCCGCCGTCTCCGCGTGCGGGGCGCTGATCTTCGCGCTGGCGCCGGCGATCGAGTTTGCCTATCTGGGGCGCGCGATGATCGGGCTGGGCGCGTCGTTTTCGTGGATCGGCGCGCTGACGGTCGCAACCTTGTGGCTGCCGGCCGCGCGTTTTGCGATGCTGACCGGGCTTCTGCAAGCGGGCGGCATGGCGGGCGGCGTGCTGGGGCAGGCGCCGCTTGCGCTGATGGTCGGCGAACTTGGCTGGCGCTTGTCGCTGGGCGCGCTGGCGGCGGTGGGGGCGAGCTTGGCGCTTGCGATGTATCTGGTCGTGCCCGACGCCGCCAACACGCGGCCCCAAACTTCGCGGCCCCGCCTGACCGACGGGTTGCGCATCGCGGCCCGCAATCGGCAAACATGGCTCAACATGCTGTTCGGGCTCGCGATGACCGGCACGATGCTGGCCTTTGCCGGACTGTGGGCGGTGCCCTGGCTCGAAACGGTATACGGTTTTTCGCGTGCGTCCGCCGCCAGCCTCGCATCGGCGATGTTTTTGGGCTGGGGGGTCGGTGCACCCTTGATCGGCGCGGTCGCCGACCGCGTGGCGCGGCGCAAGGCGATCATGGTCGTCTGCGGCAGCGCCATGAGCGCGACCTTGCTGGTCCTGCTCTATGTGCCGGGACTGCCCGCAGCGCTGCTGGCCGGGTTGATGCTGGCCAACGGCGCGTTCGCGTCCAGCATGATCCTGTCCTACGGCGCCGCGCGCGACCACAGCCCGCCCGATGCCAGCGGCGCCGTCTACGGCATCGTCAATACGGGCGTCGTGGGGTCGGGCGCGCTGTTCCAGCCGACGATCGGCGCGCTGCTCGACCTAAACTGGCAGGGCACGATGGCCGCAGGCGCCCGCATCTACGACGCCGATGCCTATGCGCTTGCCTTCGCCGTCCTGCCCGCGATCGCGATCCTGGGCACGTTGGCCGCCGCCATCGCGGCCGAAGCCGAAAAACACTACACAAAGGCGGAAGGCTCGCGCTAAATTTGCGCAATCATTTTGGGGGAAACGCGAAACCATGACCAGCACGCCGATCGACAAATCGAAATTGCCGAGCCGCCACACCACCGTGGGCCCGACCAGCGCCGCGCACCGCGCGATGCTCTACGCCATGGGCCTGTCCAAGGAACAGATCGCCCAGCCGCTGGTCGGCGTCGTGACGACCTGGAACGAGGCCGCGCCCTGCAACATCACGCTGTCGCGCCAGGCCCAGGCGGCCAAAAAAGGCGTGGCGGCGGCCGGCGGCACGCCGCGCGAATTCACCACCATCACCGTGACCGACGGCATCGCCATGGGCCATGCCGGCATGCACACGTCGCTGGCCAGCCGCGAGGTGATCGCGGACTCGGTCGAGCTTTCGGTGCGCGCGCATTGCTACGACGCGCTCGTGGGCATCGCGGGCTGCGACAAGACGCTGCCGGGCCTGATGATGGCGATGCTGCGGCTCAACGTGCCGTCGGTGTTCGTCTATGGCGGCACGATTTTGCCCGGCAAGTTCAAGGGCCGGGACGTCACCATCGTCGACGTGTTCGAGGGCGTGGGCGCCAATGCGGCGGGCAAAATGTCGGCGGCCGATCTCGAACATCTCGAACAGGTGGCGCTGCCGACCGGCGGCTCGTGCGGCGGCCAGTTTACCGCCAACACGATGGCGTGCGTCTCCGAGGCGATCGGCCTTGCCTTGCCGGGGTCGGCGGGAACGCCCGCCCCGTACGAGAGCCGCGACCGCTGGTGCGTGGCGTCCGGCGAGCAGGTCGTCGAACTGATCCGGCGCAATATCCGGCCGCGCGACATCGTGACGCTCAAATCGCTCGAAAACGCCGCGCGCGTGGTGGCCGCAACCGGGGGTTCGACGAATGCGGCCCTGCATCTGCCGGCCATGGCGCACGAGGCGGGCCTCAAATTCGAACTTGGCGACGTCGCCGAAATCTTCCGCTCGACGCCCTACATCGCCGATCTGATGCCGGGCGGCAAATTCACGGCAGTCGATCTCTATTCGGTCGGCGGCATTCCGGTCGTCATGAAGGAACTGCTGGAGGCAGGCATCCTGCATGGCGACTGCCTGACCGTCACCGGCAAGACGATGGCCGAAAATCTGAAGGACGTGGTTTTCCCGGAAGGGCAGAAGGTGGTCTATCGCGTCGCCAAGCCGATCACGACGACGGGCGGCGTGGTCGGCCTCAAGGGCAATTTGGCGCCCGAAGGCGCGATCGTGAAGATCGCGGGCCTCAAGAAGCTGCAGTTTCGCGGCCCCGCGCGCGTGTTCGAGCGCGAGGAAGAAGCGCTCGCCGCCGTGCTGAAGCGCGACATCGCGGACGGCGAAGTGATGGTCATCCGCAACGAAGGCCCCAAAGGCGGCCCGGGCATGCGCGAGATGCTCTCGACGACGGCAGCGCTCTATGGCTGGGGCAAGGGCGACGAGATCGCGCTGATCACCGACGGGCGTTTTTCGGGGGGTACGCGCGGCTTTTGCGTCGGCCATGTCTGCCCGGAGGCGGCCGTCGGCGGCCCCATCGGCCTGATCGAAAACGGCGACATGATCGCGATCGACGCCGAGACGGGCAGCCTGTCGCTCGAAGTGTCGGACGCCGTACTGGCCACGCGCCGCGCCGCGTGGAAACCGCGCGCGCAGAACTACCAGTCGGGCTCGCTGTGGAAATACGTGCAGACGGTGGGCAGCGCCGCCTACGGCGCCGTCACCCATCCGGGTGCCGCCAAGGAAACCCACAGCTACGCGGACATCTAGATGGCACGCATCGCGGTCGCAACGTTCCAGCACGAAACCAACACGTTTGCGCCGTCGAAAGCCGACCGCGCCGCCTTTGTCGGCGGCGGCGGCTGGCCGTCGATGGTGCGCGGGCACGATATACCGTCGGCATTTTCGGGCATGAACGTGCCGATCGCGGGGTTCATCGAAGCCGCGATCGGGGCCGGGCATTCGCTGGTGCCGCTGATTTGCGCCAGCGCCACGCCGTCGGCGCAGGTGACCGACGATATTTTCGAGGAAGTGCTCGGCATTCTGTGCGGCGATTTGGCCAAAGCCCTGCCGGTCGATGCGGTCTATCTCGACCTGCACGGCGCGATGGTGACCGAAAGCCTGGAAGACGGCGAGGGCGAAATCGTCGCGCGCGTGCGCAAACTGGTGGGACCGCGCGTGCCGATCGTCGTCTCGCTCGATCTGCACGCCAACGTTTCGCAGGCGATGATACGCACGCTCGACGCGTGCGTTTCCTACCGTACCTATCCGCATGTCGACATGGCCGAAACCGGCAAGCGCGCCTTCGGGCTGCTGGCGCGCATCGTTTCGTCGGGCGACCGGCTGGCGGGCGAGTTCCGCCAAATTCCGTACATGATTCCGATCACCGCGCAATGCACGCTGATCGAACCGGGGGTGGCGCTCTACCGGCTGCTGGGCGCCATCGAAGCGCGCACCGGCACGGTGCTGTCCTACTGCACCGGATTTCCGGCGGCCGACATTCGCGATTGCGGGCCCTCGGTTTTCGGCTACGGGGCGACCCGCGCTGCGGTCGCGGCGGCCGTCGACGAACTGCGCGTGGCCGTGGAAGCGGCCGAGCGCGACTATGTGGCCGAACTCTACACGCCCGAGGACGCACTGGCGCGTGCGGCCGCGCGCGGCGGGCGCAACGGCAAACCGGTCGTGCTGGCCGACACCCAGGACAATCCCGGTGCGGGCGGCAACGGCGACACCACGGGATTGCTTGCTGCGATGCTGCGCGCCCGGCCGCAGGGCGCCGTGCTTGGCCTGCTGATCGATCCCGATGCCGCCAAAATGGCGCACGCGGTCGGCGCCGGCAACAGCGCCGAATTCAAGATCGGCGCGATTTCGGGCTGGCCGGGCGTGGCGCCCGTCGTCGGCAGTTTCAAGGTTTTGCGCGTCGGCGACGGCGATTTCATGTGCACGGGACCGTTCTACGGCGGCACCTTCATGCATATGGGACCGATGGCGCTGCTGGAGGCGTACGGCGTGCGCGTAGCGCTCGCCAGCCGCAAGGTGCAGACGGCCGACCAGGAAATGTTCCGGCATCTGGGCATCGAGCCGGTGCGCGAGCGCATCGTCGCCGTCAAAAGCTCGGTGCATTTCCGCGCGGATTTCCAGCCGATCGCCGAAGAGGTGCTCGTCGTCGCGTCGCCCGGCCCCAATCCGGCAGATCCGGCGGCGCTCGTGTGGAAAAATCTGCGCCCCGGGATGCGTCTCAAGCCGATGGGGCAGTCCATCTAGCGACCCAACGTTTTCGCAGTATCGCCCGTCAACGTGCCCGAAGGGAGACGCCGCATGCCGCTCACGACTGCCAGCGAAGAAGCCCGCGTGATCATGCGCGACGTTGCCGCCGAAGCGGGCACGTTGGGCGTCGAGATCGCGGACGTTGCGGGCTATATCAACGACCTTGCGGGCAACGTGAAACGCCAGGTCGGCCAGTTCTCCGAGGTACGCAAATCGACGAGCGAGCTCAGCGCCGCCAACCACGCGGTCGCGACGGCTGCGGCCGAAGCCGGTACCCTTGCGACGCGCGTTTCGGGCGAAATGGCGGATTCGCGCGCCCAAGTGGACGGCGCCATCCGCGAAATCGGCGCGCTGGTGGAAATCACGCGCGGCTTTGCGGCCGATCTTGCGGGCTTGCGCACGGCCCTCGACGATATCGGACGCGTCGCCAAGGGCATCGACGCGATCGCGCGCCAGACCAATCTTTTGGCCCTGAACGCGACGATCGAAGCGGCGCGCGCGGGCGAAGCGGGCAAGGGTTTCGCCGTCGTGGCGTCGGAGGTCAAGACGCTCGCCCGCCAGACGGCCGAAGCGACCGGCCAGATCGACACCACGTTGAAGACGCTCGGCAAGCAGGCGGCCCATCTGATCGGCCAGTCGGAAAATTCCCTCGCGCGCGCGCGCACGGCCGAGCAGGGGGCGGCTTCGATCGCCAGCATCATCGGCACGATCGGCGCGCATATCGGCGAGGTGTCGGAGCGCATCGGCCAGATCACCCAGGCGGTGGCGCATATCGACACGCGCTCGAAAAGCGTCGATGCGGCGATGGGCGCCTTGACGGCGGGCAACGAAGCCTCGAACGCCGCGCTCGACGGCACGCGCGAACGCATCGACCGGCTGGTCGGCATGGGCGAGCGCCTGATCGCGGTCACGGCCGGTTCGGGCGTCGAGACGGTCGACACCCCCTTCATCAAGGCAGCCCAGGAGACGGCGGCCAAAATCGTCGCGGCGCTCGAACAGGCGCTCGAGCGCGGCGACTTTGCGACCGGCGATCTGTTCGACGAAACCTACGTCCCGGTTCCAGGCAGCAATCCCGAGCAAGTCACGACGCGCTTCGTTGCCACGACCGACCGGCTGTTCGCGCCGATTCAGGAGCCGATGCTGGCGCTCGATCCGCGCGTGGTGTTCTGCGCGGCCGTCGATCGCAACGGCTATCTGCCGACGCACAACGCCAAGTTCTCGCAACCCCAGGGCCGCGATCCCGCGTGGAACATGGCCCATTCGCGCAACCGGCGCATTTTCAACGACCGCGTGGGCCTGTCGGCCGGGCGCAGCACGCAGCCCTTTCTGGTGCAGACCTACCGGCGCGACATGGGCAACGGCCAGTTCGCGCTGATGAAAGACGTTTCGGCGCCGATCACCATTCGCGGCCGCCATTGGGGCGGCGTGCGGCTGGCCTACAAGATTTAGCGCAGCAGATAGGCTTCGTGCCTGGCCAGGAACGCGCGCAGATTGTCGCGATAGCCCGGCAGAGCGGCGGCGCGCACGCTGTCGCGCGCGGCCAGCGCCCGGCGCCATGCGCCGGTTTTCGGGGTTGCGGCAAACGACACGGTCGGCGCAATTTCGTCGAACACCTCGAAGTACCGGAAGGCCGGCGCCATCGCGGCATCGACCAACCCGAACGCGGTCCCGGCAAAATAGGGACCGTCGCCGAGCGCGTCTTCGAGGCGCAAAAACTTGTTTTCGATGGCGCGGCATGCGGCGGCAAACGGCGCCGGCTCCTTGGCGGTTTCGAGCCGCCAAATTTCGCCCAGCACGCTCGACGCGAACTCGATCCAGGCGCGATGGCGCGCGCGCGCGATCGGCTCGGGCGGCATCAAGCGGGGGCCGGGATAGGCTTCGTCGACATACTCGGCGATCGCAGCGCTTTCGAACAGAACGGCTTCGCCGTCGTCGGGGGTTTCGAGGCGCATCAACGGCACTTTGCCGAGCGGCGAGATCTGCAAAAACCAGTCGGGCTTGTCGGCCAGATCGACCGTGACGCGTGCGTACGGCACGTTCTTTTCGGCAAGCGCGATCGCCACGCGCTGCACATAGGGGCAAAGATTGTGGCTGATCAGGGTCGGGGCCATGTCGTTTTGTCTCCGGTTCTGCAGCGACAATGGCGTCTCGATCTGCGCAAGAAAATATGGCAATTTCGCCCGATGAGTTTGCAAGTTACGCAAAGTCTGCTGGCGCCGGACGATCTGCGCCTGATCGCGGCGATCGGCGAGACGGGGTCGCTTGCAGCGGCCGCGCGCAAACTTGGCGTCGACCATTCGAGCGCGTATCGGCGCCTGGGCACGGTCGAGCGGCGCACGGGCGCGCGGCTGTTCGAACGCGCGCGCAGCGGCTATTTGCCGACGCCGGCAGGCGAACTCGCGCTGGCGACGGCCGCGCGCGTGCTCGACGCGCTCGGCACGCTCGGGCGCCAGCTTGCGGGCCGCGATCTTGCGCCCGCCGGGACCGTGCGCGTTACCTTGCCCGAAACCTTGCTTGGCATCGTCGTGCCGCTGGTCGGGCGGTTCGGGCGCGCGTTTCCGGCGATCCGCGTCGAACTTGCGTGCGCCAACGCGTTTTTCGCGCTGGCCAAACGCGATGCGGATGTCGCGATCCGACCGGCCGAAACGCCGCCAGACGGGCTGGTCGCGCGCCGCATCGCCGGGCTTGCGACGGCGATCTATGCCGACAGACGCGGTCTCGATCCGGCAACGGCGATGTGGGCAGCGCCCGACGACACGCTGGCGCATCTGGCGAGCGCGCGCTGGATCCAGCGCCATGTGGACGATGCGCGCGTCGCGGTGCGCGCCAATTCGCTGCACGCCTTGCAGCTTGCGGCGCGCGAAGGTTTGGGCGTTGCCGCCTTGCCGTGTTTCATGGGCGACGCCGACCGAAAACTGGTGCGCGTGGGCAAACCGGTCGCCGAGATGGCGAGCGCCTTGTGGCTGCTGGCGCACCCCGACCTGCGCCGGACCGCGCGCATTCGCGCGTTCCTGGATTTTGCCGCGCGCGAGTTGGGCATGCGCCGAAAAATCTTCGAGGGATCAGGCGCGTAGCTCGATCCACACGGGCGTGTGGTCGGACGGTTTTTCCTGGCCGCGCGGGCTGCGATCCACATTGGCGTCGGCCAGGCGGTCGGCGGCCTGGGGCGAGAGCAGGAAATGGTCGATGCGCAAACCGTGGTCGTGCGTGAAACGGTCGCGGAAATAGTCCCAGTAGCTGTAGAGACGCAAACTGGGATGCACGAGCCGCAGCGCGTCGCTCCAGCCCCGATGGACCAAGCGACGCCACGCCGCGCGCGATTCGGGATCGACGAGCGCGTCGCCCGCCATCGCTTTTTCGTCCCAAACGTCGGCTTCCGTCGGACAGATATTGTAGTCGCCGCCCAGCACGACGGGCCGTTCGCTCGCCAGCAATTCGAGCGCGTGCGCTTCCAGGCGCGCAAGAAAGCCGAGCTTGTAGTCGAATTTCGGACCCGGATTGGGATTGCCGTTGGGCAGATAGATCGATGCGACCCGCACGCCTGCGACCGTCGCTTCGATGTAGCGGGCTTGGTCGTCGCTGGGGTCGCCCGGCAGTCCGATCGCCACGTCTTCGATGGGTGCCCGCGCCAGGATCGCGACGCCGTTGTAGCTTTTCTGGCCCCGGAACGCGGCGCGGTAGCCTGCCGCCGCGATTTCCATCGACGGGAAATCGGCGTCCGTGCATTTGAGTTCCTGCAGCAGCACCACGTCGGGCGCGAAACGCTGGAGCCATGCGGTCAGATGCGGCACGCGCGCGCGCACCGAATTGACGTTCCACGTCGCGATTTTCAAAGCCGGCTAGACCGAAAACGAATTGCCGCAGCCGCACGAGGATTTGGCGACCGGATTCTTGATCTGGAACGAGGCGCCGATCATGTCTTCCACATAGTCGATCTGGGCGCCCGCCAGCAGTTCGAGCGAGGTCTCGTCGATCAGTACCTTGGCGCCCGCGCGCTCGACCAGCAAATCGCCGTCGGCGGCGCGGTCGTCGAACGTGAAACCGTACTGGAAGCCCGAGCAGCCGCCGCCCGACACGGAGATGCGCAGCATCATGTCCTTGTGCTCGTCCTGCGAAAGAATGAACGCGATGCGCTTGGCGGCGGCATCGGTCACGGCAAACGCGGCGGGCTTTTCGGCAAGGTCGGTATCGGACATGGAGGACGCTCCTATCTGCCCCTAACAGTTAAGAATCGCTCGCTTAATGTCAATGGCACATAAATTAGGGGTATTCGACATTGCGGCCGGACAAGGGCGACGTTAGTTTGCCCGAAGAATGACGGGGTCTTCTGCCATCGAGTCGAATTTGCCGGGATTTTCCGGGCACCGGGCGGTATTTGCGTGCAATCCGGCGCAAAGCCGCGGTCGCCGCTGGCAGGAGGCCGCCAGCGCCTTGCGCACGCCCTTCCAGCGCGACCGCGACCGCGTGATCCATTCGGCCGCCTTCCGGCGCCTCAAACACAAGACCCAGGTTTTTGTAGCGCACGAAAGCGACCATTACCGTACGCGCCTGACGCATTCGCTGGAGGTCTCGCAGATCGCGCGCACGCTCGCGCGCGCGTTGGGGCTCGACGAGGATCTGACCGAGTGCCTGGCGCTCGCCCACGATCTGGGCCACACGCCCTTCGGCCATGCGGGCGAAGAAGCGCTCGACGACGCGATGGCGGCGTATGGCGGGTTCGACCACAACGCGCAGACCTTGCGCGTGCTCACCAAACTCGAGCGCCGCCATATCGGTTTCGACGGGCTCAATCTGTCGTTCGAAACGCTCGAAGGCATCGTCAAGCACAACGGCCCGTTGCTGGGCGAACTGCCCGCCGCGATCGCCGAATACGCCGCTCTGCACGATCTGGAGCTGCATCTGTATCCGGCCGCCGAAGCGCAGATCGCGGCCTTGGCCGACGACATCGCCTACAACGCGCACGATCTGGACGACGGGCTGCGCGCCGGCCTGTTCGCCGTCGGCGACCTTGCGGGCGTGGCGCTGGCGGGCCCCATTTGGGCCGCAATCCAAGCGCAGTATCCCGATATCGAAGCGGGCCGGGCGGTGGGCGAACTCGTGCGCCGCATGGTGGGGGCGATGGTGGCCGATCTGCTGGACCAGACGCGCGCGAATATCGATGCGGCGCTGCCGGCATCGGCGGATGCCGTGCGCTTGATGCGCCGGCCGCTTGCGGCATTTTCGCCCGCGATGCGCGACCAGATGGCCGCAGTCAAAGCGTTTCTGTTCAAGCGCATGTATCGCCACCCGAACGTCAACAAACGCATGGACGAGGCCAGGCTGGTCGTCAAAACCCTGTTCGAGCGGCTGTTCGCCGAACCGCAGCGTCTGCCGCCCGAATGGCACAAGGCGGCGTCGGGCGCGGGCCGGGCGCGCGCGGTCGCCGACTACATCGCCGGCATGACCGACAATTTTGCCTTGAACGAATACAAGGCTCTGCTCGAGGATTCGAAATGAACGTTTTTGCCGAATTCCATTTGGCGCTGTCCGATGCGCTGGCGGCGTTGGTTGCCGAGGGGCGCCTTCCCGCCGGGCTCGATCTGGCGCGCGCGGTGGTCGAACCGCCGCGCGATCCAGCACACGGCGATCTTTCGACCAATGCGGCCCTCGTGCTGTCCAAGGGTGCGGGCACCAAACCGCGCGACGTTGCCGAGATGCTGGCAGCCAAGCTCGCCCTGGATCCGCGCGTGGCGGGCACGTCGATCGCGGGACCGGGCTTTGTCAATCTGCGTTTGCGCACGGTCGTGTGGCACGATCTGGTGCGATCGATCCTGGCGCTCGGCACGTCCTACGGCGAGAGCAAGGCCGGGGCGGGGAAGGCGGTCAATGTCGAGTATGTCTCGGCCAACCCGACGGGGCCGATGCATGTCGGCCATTGCCGCGGCGCCGTGGTGGGCGACGCGCTTGCCTCTCTGCTCGCCAAAACCGGCCACGAGGTGACGCGCGAATACTACATCAACGATGCCGGCGCCCAGGTCGACACGCTCGCGCGCTCGGCGCATCTGCGCTACCGCGAGGCGCTGGGCGAGGATATCGGCCCGATCCCGGAAGGCTTCTATCCGGGCGACTATCTGAAGCCCGTGGGTGCGGCTTTGGCGGACCGCTACGGCGCCGCGTTGCAGCGCGCGCCCGAGGCCGAGTGGCTTGCCCCCTTCAAGGCCGCCACGATCGCGGCGATGCTGGAACTGATTCGCACCGATTTGGCGGCGCTGGGCGTGCGGCACGCCGTGTTCACGAGCGAGCGCGACGACATTGTCGGCAAGGGCCGGGTCGAGGAAGCGATCGAGCGTTTGAAGACGCGCGATCTGGTCTATACCGGCGTGCTCGAACCGCCCAAAGGCATGAAGCCCGACGATTGGGAGCCGCGCCCGCAGCTTTTGTTCAAGGCGACCGCGTTCGGCGACGATGTCGACCGGCCGCTCGCCAAGTCGGACGGCAGCTGGACCTATTTTGCCGCCGACATGGCCTACCATCTCGACAAATACCGGCGCGGTTTCACGCGCCTGGTCGACGTGTGGGGCGCCGACCATGGCGGCTATGTCAAACGCGTCGATGCCGCCGTCAAAGCGCTGTCGGAGGGCCGCGCTTCGTTCGAGGTCAAGCTCTGCCAGATGGTCAATCTGATGGACAAGGGCGAGCCCGTCAAAATGTCGAAGCGCTCGGGCACGTTCGTGACCTTGCGCGAGGTGGTGGACGAAGTCGGCGCCGACGTCGTGCGCTTCGTGATGCTGACGCGCAAGCAGGACCAGCATCTGGATTTCGACTACGCCAAGGTGCGCGAGCAGTCCAAGGAAAACCCCGTCTTCTACGTTCAGTACGCGCATGCGCGCCATTGTTCGGCGCTGCGCCAGGCGGCGGCCGCGTTCGAGGGCCGCGATTTTTCGGATGCGGCGCTCGCCAAAGCCGATCTCGATCTGCTGGCCTCGGACGAGGAACTGGCGCTGGTGCGGCTGCTGGCGGGCTACCCGCGCATGCTGGAAGCGGCGGCCGAGGCGGGCGAGCCGCACCGCGTGGCGTTCTGGCTTTTCGAACTCGCCGCCGCGTTCCACACTTTGTGGACACGCGGCAACCACGAGACGGCCTTGCGCTTCGTCGTGCCCGGCAACGCGGCGCTGACGGACGCGCGCCTGGCATTGCTGCGCGCGATGGCCCTGACGGTCGCATCGGGGCTGACGTTGCTTGGCGTGACGCCGGCCGAGGAGCTGCGCTAGGCGATGCTGCCCGAAGGCGCCAAACCGATCCTCAATGCCGATGCGCGGCCGGGCTTTGGCGGCGACAGCGCGCCGGCACCCGCGCGCGGCTGGGGGCGCATTCTAGGCGCGGTGTTCGTATTTTCGGTCGTGGTCGGATTCGGCAGCCTGGTCGCCTATTTCTTCGTGCAAAACCGCGAGGGCGCGCTCGAGCCTGCGGCCGTGCCGGTCGTGCGCGCGGACCCCAGGCCCGTGAAGCTGCGTCCCGACACGCCCGGCGGCATCGAGGTGCCGTTCCAAAACACGCAAATCTACGACCGCGTGGGCCAGCAATCGGCGGGCCTCGCAGGCGGCGGCGAGCGCCCGGGCAGCCCCCAAGGCGCCATCCGCCCGGTCGAGCGTTTGCTGCCCGGACCCGAAGCGCCGCTGCCGCGCCCAGTGCCGCCGCCAGCGCCCGTCGCCGCAATTCCGGCAACCCCCGACGTGACGCCGCCGCCCAATGCGGTCGTCGTGGCCCAGCCGCCGCCGCCTCGCGCGGCGGTGCAGGCCGCCCCGCCGGTGCCCGCCCCGGCACCCGCTCCGGCGACACCGGCACCGGCACCAGCCGCCGTCGCGCGCGCACCGGCCGTCCCGGCCGCCGCAGGCGCGCCCGGCGGCATTCGCATCCAACTGGCCTCGCTGCGGGCCGAGGCCGATGCGCAGCGCGAATGGGCGCGTCTGCAGCGCCAGCATGCCGACGTGCTGGGCGGGCTCACGCCAAGCTATCCGGCTGCCGATCTGGGCGAGCGCGGGGTCTATATCCGCTTGCAGGCAGGTCCTTTTCCGATCCCCGAGGGGGCCCGCGCCGCGTGCGAAACCTTGCGCGCGCGCGGCGTTGGATGCAACGTAGTGCGATGAGCAACGAACGACGCCCGATGGCCGCGATTTTCGGCTGTGCTGGAACCGTCCTGTCCGAGACGGAACGCAAATTCTTCCGCGATGCCGACCCGCTCGGCTTCATTCTGTTCGCGCGCAATATCGATACGCCGGCCGCAACGCGCGCGCTGGTCGCGAGCTTGCGCGCGTGCGTCGGGCGCGCCGACGCGCCGGGGCTGATCGACCAGGAGGGCGGGCGCGTGTCGCGCCTGAAGCCGCCGCATTGGCGCAAGGCGCCGCCGGCCCAAACCTTCGTCGACCGCGCCGCCAAGATGGGCCAGGCCGCTGCCCTCGATGCCGTGCGCACCAATTTTCGCTGGATCGCGGCCGAGCTTTCCGACCTTGGCATCGATGTCGATTGCGCGCCGGTCGCCGACGTGCCGGTTCCCGGCGCGCACGACGTGCTCGGCGATCGCGCCTACGGTTTCGAGCCCGCGACGATCGCGCTCTATGCGCGCGCGGTTGCCGACGGGTTGCTGGCGGGCGGCGTGCTGCCGGTAATCAAGCACTTGCCCGGCCATGGCCGCGCCTATTCCGACAGCCATTTGGAATTGCCGGTCGTCGAAACCGCGCCCGAGGAACTTGCGCGCACCGATTTCGTGCCGTTCAAAGCGCTGTGCGACATGCCGTGGGGCATGACCGCGCATATCCGCTTCACCGCCCTCGATGCCGACAAGCCCGCGACAATTTCAAAGACGATCATCGAGCGGATTATCCGGCGCGAGATCGGCTTTGGCGGCCTGCTTTTGTCGGACGATCTGTCGATGCAGGCGCTGGCCGGCACGATGGCCGCGCGCACAAAAGGCTCGCTCGAGGCGGGCTGCGACGTGGTGCTGCATTGCAACGGCAATTTTGGCGAGATGACGGATGTTGCCAACGCGGCGCGCCCGCTCGATGCCCCCGCCGCCGCACGCGTTGCGGCCGGCAACCGGCTGCGCCAGGAACGCCGCTCCGCCGATTTCGACGCCCATGCCGCCGCCGCCCAATTGCAGGCTTTTCTGGCGGCCTAACCGAAACCTCGAAGGAACACGGACATGCTCAAGATCTACGGGATCTACCGGTCGCGCGCGACGCGCAATATCTGGCTGTGCGACGAAATGGGCATCGCCTACGAACAAGTGCCGGTGATCCAGGCGAGCCGCCTTGCGGACCCGCTGGCGGCCGACGCGCCGTTGAATACGCGCTCGCCGTCCTTCGTCAAAATGAACCCGGCGGGCGGCATTCCGGCGATCGACGACGACGGTTTGGTGCTGGCCGAATCGCTCGCAATCAATCTCTATCTGGCACGCAAACATGGCGGCCCTCTTGCGCCTGCCTCGATCGCCGAAGAGGGCCAGATGGCGATGTGGACGCTGTGGGCCGCCACGATGATCGAGCCTCACAGCATCCAAATTCTCTACAATCGCGTCGCCAAACCGGTCGCCGAGCGCGATGCCAAGCTTGCCGACCTGTCGGTCGAAACGCTGAAACCGCAATTCGCCGTGCTGGACGGCGCGTTGGCCAAGACCGGTTTTCTGGTCGGCGCGCGCTTTACGGTGGCCGACATCAACGTGGCCGAAACCGTGCGTTATGCGATGGCGGCGCCCGAATTGTTCCCGTCGGCGCCGCGTGTCAAAGCCTGGCTCGAATCCTGCCATGCGCGCCCGGCCTTCAAAGCCATGATGGCGCGACGCGAGGCGGAGCCCGCCTGACCGACCTGTGGATAAGCTCAGGCTTCCGTCCCAGCCGGGCATGCTGTATCCAGACGCAAGAACGCGCCGCACGAGTCGCGGTGATCTCTATCGTCTGTCAAGCGAATCAATTATGTCCCGCGTGACACTAATCTGAAGACTAAGATGTGCCTGGCAAGGCGTTGATTTGGCTTAAGGGAAGCCAGGATATTCGAATGACCGAACCGGCCGATCCAAGTTTCGAGCCCGATCCCGAACGTCGCACGTTGGTGCGCGAAGACGGCACGCTCGTGCTCAATTTGGGCGCCTTTGACGGGCCGATCGACCTGTTGCTGGCGCTGGCGCGCGACCAAAAACTCGATCTCACGCGCATTTCGATTTTGGCGCTGGCCGAGCAATATCTGGCCTATATCGCGGCCGCGCGCAAATTGCGGCTCGAAATTGCCGCCGATTACCTGGTCATGGCGGCGTGGCTCGCGTTCTTGAAATCGAAATTGCTTCTGCCGCCGGTTCCCGAAGAACCCGAGCCCGAGCCCACGGCAGCGCAGATGGAAGCGGCCTTGCGCTACCAGCTGCAGCGCCTGCAGGCCATGCAGGAAGCGGGCGCGCGGCTGATGGCGCGCGGCGTGCTGGGGCGCGACGTGTTCTCGCGCGGCATGCCCGAAGGCACGCCCGTCGATACGACCGAGGTGTGGGACGTGCGCCTGGTCGACGTGCTGAAGGCCTATGCCGAATACCGCCAGCGCGTCGACAAGCCGGTCTTGCGCATCATGGCAAGCGAGCTCGACACGATGGAAGCCGCGATCGAGCGGCTCCAGGCGATGCTCGGCACGATGAATATCCCGGATTGGACGACGCTGCTGGCATTTTTGCCGGCCGGATTGCGCGACGACACGGTCGGCCGCTCGCACGTGGCAGCAACCTTGTCGGCGACGCTGGAACTCGTGCGCACGGGCCGGTTGCAGATCCGCCAGGACAGCAGTTTCGGCCCCATCTATCTGCGCCGACCGCCCGAAAACCCGATCGCCGAATTTCCCGTCGACAGGACGCCGCAATGACGCCCGATCCCGAACAAGCCGACATCGAAACCGTCGAAATTCCGGCGGAAACTTTGCCCGAAGAGCCGGGCGAGGACACCGTGCTGGCCGCAGCCGACCTGCCGCCCGAAGAGCTGCACGCCCAGGCTTTGCGCGTCGTCGAAGCCTTGATCTTCGCCTCGGCCGAAGCCTTGACCATGCGCGAAATCGCCAAGCGTCTGCCCAAAAGCGTGGACGTCAAAGCCATCCTTGCCGAGCTTGAAGAACATTACGCGGCGCGCGGTGTCACGCTGGTGCGGATCGCGGGCAAGGTTGCGTTCCGCACCGCCCCCGACGTCGCGGACCGGCTGAAAATCGAGCGCGTGCAATCGCGCAAATTGAGCCGAGCGGCGCTGGAAACGCTTGCGATCATCGCTTACCAAACGGCTGAAGACAAGCCTGTAACCCGTTCTGAAATTGAAGAAATACGCGGCGTCGCTTTGTCCAAAGGTACGCTCGAAGTGCTGATGGAGGCCGAGTTTGTCGGCCCCAAAGGCAATCGCGAAACGCCGGGGCGCCCCGTCACCTATGCGGTGACCGATCGCTTCCTCGAGCATTTCGGGCTCGACAGCATCAAGGCGCTGCCGGGCGTCAAGGAATTGCGCGATCTGGGGCTGTTGGATACGCGCCCGGCCGTCAGCGCCTATAGCGAAGACAGCGGATTGTCGAGCCAGCCGGAAATGGGCGCATTGGCCGACGAAGAAACGGGCCCGATCGACGATCGCGAAATGCCGCAAGAGATCCCGCAAGAGTCCGGCGAGATCGTGGAATTGCGGCCCGAGGCGCAGCCTTAGTCGCCCGCGCATGACGTCGAGCCCCCTTTTGTCGGGTTTGCGGCTGCAAGGAATCTCGCACCGTTTTGGCGACAACCAGGTGCTGCATGGCGTGTCGCTGTGCGTGGCGCCGGGCGAGCTTGTGTGTCTGTTTGGGCCGTCGGGCTGCGGCAAAAGCACGCTGCTGCGCATTGCCGCCGGGCTCGAACCGTTGCAGGCGGGGTCGGTCGCGCTCGATGGCTGCGCCGTGGCCGAACCCGGCTACGCCGTGCCGCCCGAGCGCCGCGGGGTCGGGCTCGTGTTCCAGGATTTTGCGCTGTTTCCGCATTTGAACGTGGCCGACAATATCGCGTTCGGACTGTCGAAGCTGGCGGCCAATGCGCGCGCCGCGCGGGTTGCGGAGACGCTGGCGGCGGTCGGGCTGGACGAACACGGGCAGGCATGGCCGCATATGCTGTCGGGCGGCCAGCAGCAGCGCGTGGCTTTGGCGCGTGCCTTGGCGCCCAAGCCGCGCGTGGTGCTGATGGACGAGCCGTTTTCGGGTCTCGATGCCAGGCTGCGCGAAACCGTGCGCGACGACACGCTGCATGTCCTCAAGCGCAGCGGCGCCGCCACCTTGATGGTCACGCACGACCCCGAAGAGGCGATGTTCATGGCCGACCGCATCGCCGTGATGCAGGCCGGGCGCATCGAACAGGATGCGGCGCCGGTCGAAATCTACGGCGCGCCCGCGAGCGCGTTCGTGGCCCGGCTGTTCGGCCAATCCAACGAATATCGCGTCGCCGTCGCAAACGGGCAGGCGGCAACCGGGTTGGGCACGGTCCGGGCCGCCGGATTTGCCGAGGGCGCGCGCGTGCGCGTGCTGGTTCGCCCCGAAGGGTTGCGCCTGTCGCACGATGCCGAGCGCGGGATTCCGGCCAAAGTGCTGGCGGCGCGGTTGCTGGGGCGCTCGTCCTGGGTCCATCTCTGTGTGGGTCACGAGGGCAGGGACGATCACGGCCATGTCCATGCCCGCGTGCCCGGACGCTACCTGCCCGCCGAAGGCGACGTGTTGGGAATCGAATTGGACGCGAGCCAAGTCTTTGTTTTTGGCGATGGCGACCCTATCTAAACAGTTCGGGTTTAATGCCGGAGCGGTTGCGGCAGACGCCGGTGTCTGCCACACTCCGCCCGATTTAGGCCGGGCGCCCCAAAGCGCGTCTTTGGCCTTGACCTTACGGGAGCGATTTCAATGGGTATGACAAGCATTTGGCACTGGCTGATCCTCTTGGTGGTCGTGCTGCTGCTGTTTGGCGCAGGCAAGATCCCCAAGCTGATGGGCGATATGGCCTCGGGCATCAAGGCGTTCAAAAAGGGCATGAAGGACGACGAAGCGCCGGCCGAAGGCGCTGCCGCCGCTTCGGGTCCGGCGCCGCAAGTGACGGCGGCACCCGCCGTCGCCGCCCAGACGGCCGAGAAGCCCAAGGTTTGATCCGTCCAGGCGGGCGGCCGAAACTGCGGCGCGCGGGGGCGTTATGCTGGATTTGAGCTGGGGCGAAATCGTCCTGATCGGCGCTGCGGCGGTGATTTTCATCGGGCCGAAGGAATTGCCGAGCGCGCTGCGCATGTTGGGCGTATTCGTCGGCAAGGCGCGCAACATGGCGCGCGAGTTCCAGACCAATGTCGACGACATGATCCGCGAAGCCGAACTGGACGACGTCAAAAAACACGTCCAGTCGGCGCAGAGCCTCGCGAGCGGCGGCATGTCGAACGTGATCCAGAACGCGATCGACCCCAAGGGCGAGCTCAAAGCGCAGGTCGAAACGGCGCTGGCGCCGCCCCCGACGCCAGCCCTGCCGACGCCCGAGCCTTTTCCGCCGCCCGTCCCGGCGCCCGCCCTCGCGGCCAGCGAACCTGCCCCCAAACAGAGCGCCTAGTCCGCCGTGACCGACAATATCGACGACAAAAAAATGCCGCTGCTCGAGCATCTGGTCGAATTGCGCCAGCGGCTGCTCTATTCGATCGTCGCGTTTTTGGTGGCGTTCATCGTCGCCTACCAGTTCCACCAGCCGATCTTCAATTTTCTGGTCCAGCCGCTGAACCACGTTTTCGAGGGCCAGGCCGGGCGGCGCATGATTTTCACGGCGCCCACCGAAGCGTTCTTTACCTACATCAAGGTCGCGTTTTTTGCGGGCGTGTGCCTGTCGTTCCCGGTCATCGCCAACCAATTGTGGAAATTCGTGGCGCCCGGCCTCTACAAGCACGAGCGCAACGCCTTCCTGCCGTTCCTGGTGGCGACGCCCGTGATGTTCACGATCGGCGCGACGCTGCTCTATTACGGCGTGCTGCCCGTCGCGATGAAATTTTTCGCCTCGTTCGAAATGCCGGCGGGCGAGGGCGCCTTGCCGATCCAGCTCGAAGCGAAGATGAGCGAATATCTCTCGCTGGTGATGACGCTGATTCTGGCCTTCGGCATCAGCTTCCAGTTGCCGGTGCTGTTGCTGCTGCTGGTGCGCGTCGGCATCCTGTCCGCCAAGACATTGGCCGACAAACGCCGCTACGCGGTGGTCGGGGTTGTGGCGTTTGCCGGCATCGTGACGCCGCCCGACGTGTTCAGCCAGCTCTCGCTCGCGATCCCAATGTATTTTTTGTACGAGTGCTCGATCTGGATCGGCTACGCGATCGAAAAGCGCCGCACCGCCGCCGACGAGCCCGAGGCGGAGGCGCAAACCGCTGCGCCGACAGCCCCGGCGCCCGTCGCCGCAGCCGCGACGGGCACGGCCGTCGCAACCATGGCGAGCGTCGCAGCGCTCCCCGACATGCCCGAGACGGATTTCAACGCGTCTCGTTAAGCTCCAGTTCCAAAAGCGAAATCGGCGATCTGTGGACACCCGACTCGGGGCTCCCGTATAAATCTTGCGGCCGGACCGGCGCTCGAGTCGCGATTGTGCGACGCGCTTTTGCGGGCCGTTCAAGGATCCGATGTTCGGCAGGCCGATCGACCTTGCAAAAGCCCGCATCCTCGTCTGCAACGACGACGGGATCGACGCGCCCGGCATAGCACTGCTCGAAAAAATCGCGCGTACGCTGTGCCCCGACGTGTGGGTTGTGGCGCCCGAGAGCGAACAAAGTGCGGTGAGCCACTCTTTGACGATCCGCAGGCCCTTGCGCGTGCGCAAATTGCGCGCCAACCGCTACGCGGTCGACGGCACGCCCACCGACGCCGTGATGCTGGCCTTGCAGGAGATCATGCGCGCCAAGCCGCCCACACTATGCCTGTCGGGCATCAATCGCGGCGGCAATCTTGCGGACGACGTGACCTATTCGGGCACCGTCGCAGCGGCCATGGAGGCGACGATCCTGGGCGTGCCCGCGATCGCCATGTCGCAGATTGCGGTCCATCCGCACCCGGTCAAATGGGCGACGGCCGCGCGCCATGCCGATGGCATCGTCAAAAAACTTGCAAGCATCGGGTGGCCTGCGAACGTGCTGATGAACGTCAATTTCCCCGATACGGCGCAAAAAAACGTGCGCGGCACGGTGCGCACGGTGCAGGGCCGCTACAAAACCTCGGACGATATCGTGCGCAACCAGGATCCGCGCGGCCAGGCCTATTACTGGATCGGCGCCGCCGTGCGCGGCCACGACGACCGCAAGGGCACGGATATGTGGGCCACCGACCGGGGCTATATTTCCGTCACTCCCTTGCATCTCGATCTCACGCACCGCCCGACGCACAAGGCGCTGGGCCAGCTTTTTGCGGATGTCCCATGAGCACGCCCAACCACCGCATTCGTCTGCTGATGGATTTGCGCGCCGCCGGCATCGGCGATACGGCCGTGCTCTCGGCGATCGAACGCGTGCCGCGCGAAGCCTTCGTGCCGCCGACCTTCCGCGACCGCGCCTACGAGGATGCGGCGCTGCCCATCGGCCATGCGCAGACCCTATCGCGCCCGTCGGTCGTGGGCCTGATGAGCCAGGCGCTGGAGGCGGGGCCGCGCATGAAAGTCCTCGAAATCGGCACGGGCTCGGGCTACCAGACCTGCGTGCTCGCGCGCATGGTGCGCCGCGTCTACACGATCGAGCGCCATCGCGAGCTGATGCAGGAGGCCGAAGCGCGCTTCAAGGCGCTGCGCATCCACAATGTGACGACCAAATTCGGCGACGGCTGGCAGGGCTGGCAGGCGCAAATGCCGTTCGAGCGCATCATCGTGACGGCAGCCCCTGCCGAAATCCCCGGCGTGCTGGTCGACCAACTGGCCGAAGGCGGCGTGATGGTGCTGCCCGTGGGGCGCGAAAAACGCACGCAGGCTTTGATCCGCGTGCGCAAGACCGACGGGCGTGCCACCATCGAGGAACTCGATGCCGTGCGATTCGTGCCGATGGTGGCCGGTCTGCCGGTCTGAGGATATGGTGCCCATGCAAGCGGGCTTTCGTTTTTTTGCGATAGCGGCGTTTGCAGCCTTGCTGGCCGCGTGCGCGCGCAGCGGACCGCCCGCACCCGTGACGGTCGGGACCGCGCGGCCGCCCGCACCGGCGACGCAACAGGCAGCGCGTGCCGAAACGGCGCCGATCCAGCCTGGGTCCGACTATGTCGTGCGCGAGGGCGATACGCTGTTCACGGTCGCGCGCCGGGCGGGCGTGCCCACGCGCGCCGTGATCGACGCCAATCGCCTGAACCCGCCTTATGCCCTAGAACCCGGATCGCGTCTGTCGATCCCCAATGTGCGCACGCACGAGGTGCGCGCCGGCGACACGGCCTCGCAGCTCGCCCAGCGCTACGGCGTGCCGCTGCGCGAACTGGTGCGCGCAAACGCGATCGACCCGCCTTATTCGATCCGCGTCGGCCAGCGCCTGATCATCCCCGAGCGCCCGAGTGCGCCCGCTGCGGTTGTCCAAGCACCCGTTCAGCCCGTGATCTCGGCGCCGATCCCGGCCCCAGCCGCGCCGAGTCCAGCAACACCGGCGCCTGCTGTCGCAAGCGTGCCCGCCAGCGCAGCGCCACCCGTACCGCAGGCTGCAGCACTGCCGCCGCCGACCCCGGCCAATCCGCCAGCGGCCCCGGTCGACACGAACGCGCCGGGGCGGCTGCTATGGCCTGTGCGCGGCGTGGTGGTGTCCGATTTCGGACCCAAAGCGGGCGGCCTGCAGAATGACGGCGTCAATATCGCGGCCCCGCGCGGCACGCCGTTTCGCGCCGCAGACACCGGCGTCGTGATCTATGCGGGCAACGAATTGCGCGGTTTCGGCAATCTTTTGCTGCTGCGCCACGAAGGCGGCATGGTTACGGCCTACGCGCATGCCGACGAATTGCTGGTCCAGCGCGGCGAAACCGTGCGGCGCGGCCAGACGATCGGCCGGGTCGGGGCGACCGGCAATGTCGGCACGCCGCAACTGCATTTCGAAGTGCGCCGGGGCACGCGCGCGGTCAACCCGGTCGAATTTCTGGGCGCGACGACGGCCGCAAACTAATCCAGCCGTTTGCCGAGCCGCCCGGCCAGATCCTGCACGAACTGCCACGCCACGCGCCCCGAACGCGCGCCGCGCGTCACCGACCATTCGTTGGCTTGCGCGTGCAGTTCGTCCACCGAGAGATCGAGGCCGTAGCGTTTGGCGTAGCCCTCGATCATCGCAAAATAGGTGTCCTGGTCGGCATTGTGGAAACCGAGCCACAGGCCGAACCGGTCGGACAGCGAAACTTTTTCTTCGACCGCCTCGTGCGGATTGATCGCGGTCGAGCGCTCGTTTTCGATCATGTCGCGGGCCATCAGATGGCGCCGGTTGGAGGTGGCGTAGAATACGACGTTGTCGGGCCGCCCCTCGATGCCGCCATCGAGCACCGCCTTCAGCGACTTGTAGGCGGCATCCTGGCCGTCGAACGACAGATCGTCGCAAAAAATGACGACCGGCCGCTTTTTGGCGCGCACATGCGCGAGCAGCACGGGCAGCGAGGGAATGTCCTCGCGGTGGATTTCGACGAGTGCGACCGAGCGCGGATGTTTGGCGTTGATCGCGGCGTGCACCGCCTTGACAAGCGAGGATTTGCCCGTGCCGCGCGCGCCCCACAGCAGCACGTTGTTGGCGGGCAGGCCCTGGGCAAAGCGCAGCGTGTTGGCATAGAGCGTGTCGCGCTGGCGTTCGACGCCGCGCAGCAGATCGAGATCGACGCGGTTGACCTTGGTAATGGCTTCGAGCCGGCGCCCCTCGGCATGCCACACGAACGCGTCGCCCGCATCCAGATCGGCCGAAATCGAGGCGGGCGGGGCCAGGCGCTCGAGCGCGTCGGCAATCCGGGCAAGCAGGGCGTGGGTCTTGGCGTCGTCCATTTGTCGCGAGTCCTGGCAACGTGAAGCGCGGGGCAAACTATCCCCCGGGCGCCAAGTGGTCAATTCAAAAGGCAGATTTGCCCCAAAGCGGGGCGTTGCTTTTGGGCGCGAGGTGGCTATAGTTCGCGCCCGATCTCCAAACCCCCTTGCCGACGGAGTTTTTTGCGATGTTCATTTCTCCCGCCTATGCGCAGGCTGCAGGCGGCGGCGGCGGCAGCGACTTCTTCGTCCAATTGCTGCCGTTGGTGCTGATTTTTGTCGTCTTCTATTTCCTGATCATTCGCCCGCAGCAAAAGAAGGTCAAGGAGCACAAGGCGATGATCGACGCGCTGAAGCGCGGCGACCGGATCGTGACGTCCGGCGGCATGATCGGCACGGTGCAGCGCGTGGTCAACGAGCGCGAAGCGGTGGTCGAAATTGCCGACGGCGTGCGCGTGCGCATCATCCGCTCGATGGTCGCCGAAATTCTGGCCAAGAGCGAAGCGGCAAGCGCCGACGACAAGCCCGAAAAAGCAGAAAAGAAAGCGGCCCCCAGCAGTGGCCCGACCTACTGGCAGATTTTGGGCGTGCCCGAAAATGCGGGCCAGGCCGAAGTCGATGCCGCGATCGAAGGCAAGGCGTCGGATCCGTCCGCTGCCGAAGCGATCGACACGCTCAAGGACCCGGTCAAGCGCAAGCTCTATGCGCGTCTGGGCCACGACGAGTTCGTCGCGACCCTGAAGGACTAGGCGCGCCAAAATATGCTGTTTTTCGCGCGCTGGAAAATCTGGACCATCGTCGGCATCTGTTTTGCCGGCGTGATCCTGTCGTTGCCGAACGCGTTTCCGCGCCCCAGCTGGTGGCCGGAGGCGGTCCCGTACGCGGCGATGAATCTGGGGCTGGATCTGCGCGGCGGTTCGTATCTGTTGCTGGAAGTGGACATGCCGGCCGTCGTGCGCGACAGGCTTGCCAATATCCAGGACCAGGTGCGCACGCGCATGCGCGCGTCGAACATCGCCATTGCCGGCATTTCGGCGCGCGAAAACGCGGTCGTTTTCCAGGTGCGCGAAACGGGCCAGGCGGGCGATGCGGTGCGCGCCCTGCGCGAGATCGTGACGCTGGTGGGTGCGGGCGCGCTCGGCGGCGGCACGCCCGATCTCGATATCCAGGCCGCGCCCGACGGCACGATCACGATCCTGCTGACCGAAGTGGCCTTGCGCGACAAGGCGACCCAAGCCGTGGAGCAGTCGATCGAAATCGTGCGCCGCCGCATCGACGAAACCGGCGTCAACGAGCCGACGATCGCGCGCCAGGGCGCCAACCGAATCTTGGTGCAGCTTCCCGGCATCGACGATCCCGACCGCATCAAGCGCTTGCTCGGCACCACGGCCAAAATGACGTTCCGTTTGCTCGATGCGAACGCCGATCCCTATTCGGGCCAGCGCCCGCCGCCGGGCGTCGAGTTCATGCGCGCGGAAAACGAGCGCCGCGCCGACGGCCAGGCGACGCTTTATGCCGTCCGCCAGCGCGTCGAAGTAGAGGGCGCGAACCTCACGCGCGCGTCGGCGGGCACCAATTCGCAGACCGGCGAGTGGGTGGTCAATTTCGAGTTCGACTCCCTTGGTGCCAGACGCTTTGGCGACGTGACGCGCCAGAATGTCGGCCGCCCGTTCGCGATCGTGCTCGACGACAAGGTCATCAGCGCGCCGGTCATTCGCGAGCCGATCACCGGCGGTCGCGGCCAAATCTCCGGCCGTTTCACCGCGCGCGACGCGCAGGATCTGGCGGTGCTGCTGCGCGCGGGCGCGTTGCCCGCGCCGCTGACGATCGTCGAGGAGCGCACGGTCGGGCCCGATCTGGGGGCCGACGCGATCAAGGCCGGCATCGCGTCGATCCTGGTCGGCGTGCTGCTCGTCTTCGGTTTCATCGTCTGGAGCTACGGGCTGTTCGGGGTGTTCGCCTGCGTGGGTCTCGTCGCGAACCTCGCTTTGACGGTCGCGGGGCTGTCGATGCTGAACGCGACGCTCACGCTGCCCGGCATGGCGGGGTTGCTGCTCACACTCGGCCTTTCGGTCGACGCGAATATTCTGATCAACGAGCGCATCCGCGAGGAAACGGCGCTCGGCAAAACGCCGTTTGCGGCGATGGAAGCGGGATTTGCGCGCGCCTTTTCGACCATCGTGGACTCGAATCTCACCACGCTGATCAAGATGGTGCTGCTGTTCGCCTTCGGCTCGGGCGCCGTGCGCGGGTTCGCCGTCACGATCACGCTCGGGATTCTGACGTCGATGTTTACCGCGACCGTGCTCGTGCGGCTGATGATGGTCTTGTGGCTGCGCGCGAAAAAGCGCGAAGCCTTGCCGGTCTGAAGGAAAAGATATGATTCGCTTTTTCCCGAAATTGCGGTTTTTTCCCGACAAGACCGACATCAAATTCATGAAGGGCCGCTTTGCGGGCATCGGTCTGTCCGCCTTGCTGTCCATCCTGTCGGTCGTGCTGTTTTTCCATCCGGGACTCAATTACGGCATCGATTTCAAGGGCGGCATCGTCATCGAGGCGCGCACGGCCGAAGCGGCCGATTTCCCCGCGATCCGCGCCCTTCTCCAGACCCAGAATGTGGGGCAGGCGGGCCTGCAGCAATTCGGCGCGCCCACCGACGTGCTGATCCGCCTCGAGCGCCAGCCCGGCGACGATGCGGCGCAGCAGCGCGCGGTCGAGCGCGTGCGCGGCGCCTTGCAACAGACCTTTCCGGGCGTGCAGATAAGGCGCGTCGAAGCGGTCGGCGCGTCGGTGTCGGAGGAGCTGTTCCGCAACGGCATGCTGGCGCTGGGCCTCAGCATGGTCGCGATGCTGCTCTATATCTGGTTCCGCTTCGAATGGCAGTTCGGGGTCGGTGCGGTCGTCACGCTGATTTTGGACATCACCAAAATGGTCGGCTTCTACGTCGTCACCGACTTCCAGTTCAATCTGGTGGCGATCGCGGCGTTGCTGACCGTGATGGGCTATTCGATCAACGACAAGGTCGTGGTCTACGACCGCGTGCGCGAAAATTTGCGCAAGTACAAATCGATGCCGCTGCGCGACCTCGTCGATCTGTCGATCAACGAGACGATGTCGCGGACCATCGGCACGTCCTTGGCGACGTTCCTTGCGACTTTGCCGCTCGCCTTGTTCGGCGGCGAGGCGCTGGAGGAATTCGCCTGGTGCATGCTGTTCGGCATCATCCTTGCCACCTCGTCCTCGATCTTCATCGCGGCGCCGATCGTGCTGTTCTTGGGCGAGGACAAGCTGCGCAGCGGCCCGCCGCCCGGCAAAGTGGCGGGCGCCGAAGAAACCCCAGCGCCCTGATGGCGGCCCCGCCGCCGGCCCCGCATCCCGACCGAAAGGTCGTCGATGGCTATGGGCCGGGCGCGTTCACGATCCGCGGCGAGCGCCATGAAGGTTCGCTGATCCTGCTGCCCGATGCCATTTTGCCCTGGCGTCCCGGCGACATTGCCGACCTTGTCGCAGCCGATTTTGCGGCGCTCGCCGGCCTCGATGCCGCCCGGCGTCCGAACATTCTGCTGGTCGGGATGGGTGCGAGCGGATTGTTTTTGAAGCCCGCCGTGCGCGCCGAGCTGCGCGCCCTCGGCATGGTGGCCGACACGATGGGCACGGGCGCCGCGTGCCGGACCTACAACGTGCTGCTGGCCGAGGAACGCCGCGTCGCGGCCTGCCTGTTCGCGCTCTAAAAAAAACGGGGCCCCGAAGGACCCCGTTTCGAAACTCAACCGGCCGCGAGATTCTGCGCGCCGACCATGAAATAGAGCATCGGGATCGACAGCATCGTGTTGACGCGGCTGGTGATCATCGCCGTGCGCGCCGCCTTCTTTTTGCCGTCCGCATCGGCCTCGACCATGCCGAGCGCGATCTTCTGGTTCGGCCAGATGATCATCCACACGTTATAGGCCATGACGATGCCAAGCCACATGCCGATGCCGATCAGCTTGGCGGGACCCGAACCCGACAAGGTCAGCGCCTGCACGAGATAGCCGTTCAGCACGGCAAGCAGCAGCCCGGTCGCGAGCGTGGCCAACGCCGCCCAGCGGAACCAGAACAAAGCGGTCGGCGCGATCACCTTGGAAACCGCCGGCTTCTGCTCGTCGGGGATCTTCGGCATCGACGGGATCTGCACGAAGTTGAAGTACCACAGCAAGCCCACCCACATCACGCCGGACAGCACGTGCAGCCAGCGCACGAAGAACGCGATCCAGCTGTTTTCCATGTAGATCGAATTGGACAACAAGGCGAGGATCAGCGCCAATCCGACGCCGTACATCAATGCGCGGTCGAGCTTGTCGAGCCCGAGCTTTGCCAGAAAATCGACCATTTTTATTGCTCCATAATGTGGGTCCGCGGGGACAAAGGATGGCCCTGCAGGACGCAATGTGCCGCGCGCGAACCGGACCGAATCGCACTCTCTATTGTCGGCGGAAGCCCGGTCTGCGTCCAGTCCCCTGCAAGATAGACATTCTGCGTCGCCGTTGCGGGGCCGGGCCGCCGTTTTTCTTGCGCCGGCGTCAGGCGCAAAGTCGCGCGGCGTTCCTTGACCAAGCGGCAAGGCGGCACGGGCAGGGCCGCCAGGCCCAGCGCGGCCGCGCAGTCGCGCCACAGCAAGGCCGCCAACGCGTCGGCCGGACGCTCGACCAGCGCGTCGGCAGCGCTGACCGTGACGCTCAGCACGTCGTTGGCGGCGATGAGCCACTGCGCCGTGCCGCCGACCAGTCCCAGCAGCCGTTGGCCGCCCGGCAGCTTGACGGGCGCATCGAGGCGGTAATGCGCGTTGACGATCGGCGCCATATCCACCGGCAATTTCAGGCCGGGCATGAGACGCGCCACCGCATAGGGCGGCAGCGCCAGCACGACGCAGGCCCCGCCCAGCCAGATGCGCTCGTCGCCGACTTGCACGGCGACCGCTTGGCCGCGTTCGAAATCGATCTCGCCCAGCGTCCGCCCGGTTTCGATTTCCACGCCGTGTTTTGCGAGCGCCGCGATCGCGGGCTCGATGAAACTGTGCGACAGGCCCCGCGCCGCAAGATAGGGACGGCATGCCGCTTCGCCCTTGCCGAACGTGGCCGCGAGCATCGCGGCCAGCGGCTTTGCGGCCGCCTCGCGCGGATCGGTGTTGAGCACGGACGTCGCGAGCGGGACCCACAGCGCTTCGTAGAGAGGCCCGCGCGGATCGAGGCGTTCGATCACGCGCGCTTCGTCGTCGGCGAAATAGAGCTGCACGGCTTCGACATAGTCGGCTGGGCGGGTGCGCGGCACGCGCCGGCCGGGCGCCATGATCCACCACGGGATCGGCCCGGCATTGGGGCGGATCGACCAGCTTTCGCCGGTGGCAATGTCGAAAAACGGAAATTGGGCCGGCACGATGCCGTCGAGCCGATCGGTTGCGCCAATCCGATCGAGAAAGGCGAACGTGGCCGTGTTCGACGAAAGCACCACATGCCCGCCATTGTCGATCGTGCGCCCGAGGATCGGATCGTCGAACGAGCGGCAGCGCCCGCCCGCAAAGGGCGCCGCCTCGTAGAGCCGCACGCGCGCACCCCGGTCGGCAAGTTCGAGCGCGGCGCTAAGGCCCGCGAGCCCGGCGCCGAACACATGCACGTCGGTCCGGCTCATCGGCTGCGCCACAGGCCGCGCAGCACGGCCGCCAGCTTGTCGAATTTGCCGAGCCTGCGCCCGGCCCGCGTTTGCACGAGCAAGCGTTCGTAGAGTTCCCCCATCACGATGGCGGGGCGAAGGGCGCGGCGATCGAGTTGCGGGAGCATCGCGTTTGCCTCGGCGAGTTTTTGTTCGGTCTTGGCGGCAAAGGCAGCGACGGGCTCGGGCAAATAGTTTCGCCCCCGCGCGGCGTCCTCGGCGATATCGCGCAGGATGTTCACGCGCTGCAGCCCTTCGCCCAGCGCCAGCGCATAGCGCTCGGCCGCAGCACCGCCGGTGCCGAAGATCGGCAAAGCCAGCAGCCCGATCGTACCCGCGACGCGCCGGCAATAGAGCGCAAGTTCCGCTTCGTCGTAGCCGCGCGGACTCAAGTCCATAATCTGGCCGTCGATCAGCGCATCGAGTTCGGCCTGCGGCAGCGAGAAGCGCTTGGCGTACGGCTGGAAGGCACGCGCGATCGGATCGACCGGCGTGCCCGCATAGATCGCCGCGACGTCCCGGCGCCAGGCGGCAAGGCCCGCCTTCTTCTGTTCGAGCGTGCCGGTGCCGTCGGCGACATCGTCGATCGCGCGGGCGATATCGTAGAGCGCAAACAGCGCGTCGCGCCGATCCTTGGGCAGCAGCCGCATGGCCCAGTAGAAGGTCGATTTGCGCCGGGCACTCACGCGCGGATTCCGGCAGCAAGCGCGTTCAGCAATGCCGCTATCTTGCCAAATCCGGTCGGCGCGACGCGGGCGGCCAGCGGATCGTTTCGGCGCAAGCGTTTTGCCAAATGGCGCGCGATCGCGTGGATCGCCGCCGTTTCCATGCGCAACCGCCGGTCCTTGATCGCGGGCATCGCCTGCAGATTGAGCTCGTCCACGCGATCCAAAACCCGGTCATAGACCGCGCGCAGGGCAGGGGCGAGGCGCGGGGCGAGCAGATCGCGCTCGCCGAGATCGGCCTGCGAAAGCCAGTCCTTGGGCACATAGAGACGCCGCAGATTCTGCCAATCGGCCTTGGCGTCCTGCAGATGGTTGAGGATCTGCAGCGACGTGCACAGCGCGTCCGATGCGGGCCACGCGGCGCGATCCTCGCCATGCAAATCGAGCAGGAAGCGGCCGACCGGTGCCGCCGAAAAGCGGCAATAGGCCACAAGGTCCGACCAGGTTCGGCACGGCCGGCCGCGCGCGTCGGCCTGGAAGGCCTGCAGCAAATGGCGCGGATGGTCGAGGCTTACTTCGCGGGCGAGCAGGGCCAGGCGAAGCTCGACGGCTTCGGGCGGGCCTTCGCCGGTTTCCAGCGCCGCATCGAAGGCGGCGAGCGCTGCGAGCTTGTCGTCGGCGGCGCGGGCCGGATCGTCGGCAATATCGTCGGCGGCCCTCGCGAAGCGATAGAACGCCAGCACCGTCGGCCGGTGGCGCGGCGCAATCAGGAACGAGGCGACGGGAAAATTCTCGGTCGTTTCGGTACGGCTGCTCACGAAGGTCGATTCCGCTGGAGGGCCCGTCTATATAGCATCGATGGACCCGCAATCGATTGCTGAAGCGCAGCGCCAGTTTCGCCGCTACGACCCCGAGCGCTGGCGCGCGAGCCTGTTCGCGCCGGCCCCTTTGCGTTCGCGTCTGGCGGCGCTCTATGCTTTCAATATCGAAATCGCGCGCGTGCGCGAAACCGTTTCGGAGGCGATTCTGGGCCAGATCCGCCTGCAATGGTGGCGCGAGGCTTTGGCGGAAATCGCGGCAGGCGGGCGGCTTCGCCAACATCCGATCGTCGCGTGCGTGGCGGCAGCCTCGCTCGATTTGGGCTGCCTCAACCGGGCCATCGACGCCCGCGAACGCGATCTGGACGACGCGCTTTTTGCCGATCTGGCGGCGCTGGAAGCCTACGCCGAAGACAGCTCGGGCGCGATTTTCGAGGCGGCATTTTTGGCCGCCGACGCGGACCCCGGCCCCGCCAAGGCGCTCGGCACGGGCTACGCGCTGGCGGGCTTGCTGCGTGCAATGCCGTTTTTTGCGCGCCAGCGCCGCTGTTTTTTGCCCGCCGACTTGCTGGCGAAAGCGGGGCTGGCCGTCGAAACGGTCGTCGAGGGCAAAGCGGGCGCCGCGATCGCTGCGTGTATCGAACCGATCGCCCGGCGCGCGGGCGATCTGCTGGAAACGACCGTGCCGCGATCAGCACTGGTCCCGGCTTTGCCCGCCGCGCTTGCCAAGCTGTCGCTGCGGCGCTTGGCGGCGAACGGTTTCGATCCGTTTGCGCCGGCCCTGCAAACGCCGCATCCGGGCGATATCTGGCGCTTGCTGTGGGCGCGGCTAAGCGGCCGCCTCTGACGCCGAACCTGCGAGCCATGCGGCCAGATCGGCGCGGGCGCGATGGGCATAAAGCTTCTTGCGGTCCTGCCCTTTGATCTTTTTGCCGGTTTCGGGCGGCAAAGGCGGAAACAGCCCAAAATTGCAGTTCATCGGCTGGAAGTGGGCGGGGTCGGCGCCGCCGGTCAGGTGCGCGAGCAGCGCGCCGAAGCCGGTGGTCGGCGGCGGCGGATTGTGCGCCTGGCCCAATTTTTCCGCCGCCGCGAAGCGCCCGGCGAGCAGCCCGATCGCCGCACTTTCCACATAGCCCTCGACGCCGGTGATCTGGCCCGCGAAGCGCAAGCGCGGCTGCGCCTTGAGGCGCAATTGGCCGTCGAGCAATTTTGGCGAATTCAAGAACGTGTTGCGATGGATGCCGCCGAGCCTGGCAAACTCGGCATTCTCGAGGCCGGGGATCGAGCGAAAGACCCGAATTTGGTCGGCGTATTTGAGCTTCGTTTGGAAGCCGACCATGTTGTAGAGCGTGCCAAGGGCATTGTCCTGGCGGAGCTGCACCACGGCGTGCGCGCGCCGGCCGGTGGCGGGATCGGTCAGGCCGATGGGTTTCATCGGCCCGAAGCGTAGCGTTTCGGGACCGCGCTCGGCCATCACTTCGATCGGCAGGCAGCCCTCGAAATAGGGCGTCGATTTTTCCCATTCCTTGAAATCGGTTTTTTCGCCGGCCACCAAGGCCGCGACGAATGTCGCGTACTGGTCGGCGTCCAGCGCGCAATTGATGTAGTCGGCTCCTTCGCCCTTGTCCCAGCGCGACTGGAACCACGCCTTCGACATGTCGATGCTGTCTTTGTGCACGATGGGCGCGATGGCATCGAAAAAGGCGAGGGCCGTTTCGCCGGTCAGGCCCAGCACGGCTTGCGCCAAAGCCGGTGCGGTGAGCGGCCCGGTCGCGACGACAACGCTGTCCCAGTCGGCGGGCGGAATGTCGGCGATTTCTTCGCGCACGATCTGGATGCGCGGTTCGGCCGCGATCGCCGCCGTGACCGCTTCGGAGAAGCCTTCGCGGTCGACCGCCAAGGCGGCGCCGGCGGGCACTTTGTGGCGGTCGGCACAGTGCATGACCAGCGAGCCCAACTGGCGCAATTCGGCGTGCAGCAGGCCGACGGCGTTGATCTCCCACTCGTCGGAACGGAACGAGTTCGAACAGACGAGCTCGGCCAATTTGTCGGTGTGGTGCGCTTCGGTTTTTTTGACCCCGCGCATTTCGTGCAGCACCGCGTTGACGCCCGCTTTTGCGAGCGCCCAGGCGGCTTCGGAGCCCGCCAGCCCCCCGCCAATCACATGCACCGGCTTCGTTCGATCCATTTCGTCCAACCTGCTATCATCGGGCGGTCGGTCCAGCGATTCTAACCGGAGCCAAACGCCGCCATGTTCAAGATCCACAATCCTTCGACCATCGCACCCCCCACGGGCAGATACCAGCACGGCATCGAAGTGCCGGCCACTGCGCGCTGGCTCTATGTTTCGGGCCAGGTCGGCAATTTGCCGGACGGCTCGATCGCCGTCGGCATTGCGGCCCAGGCCGATGCGGTATGGGCCAATCTGAAGGCGATTTTGGCGGCGGCCGACATGGGGCCCGGCGACCTCGTCAAAATCAACGTGCTGCTGACCGATGCGCGGTTCATCCAGGCGAGCCGCGAGGCGCGGGACAAGGCGCTTGGCGATGCCCGGGCGCCGGCCTCGACGCTGTCGGTGGTGACTGCCTTGGCGAGCCCGGATTTTCTGATCGAGATCGAGGCGATCGCGGCCAAGGCCTAGCCATGCGTTTGGCCCGAACCTTGGCGGCGCTTGCGGTTTTTCTGGTCGCAACCGCGCAAGCCCCGGCCCCCGTACCGGCACCGGCACCGGCGGAAATCGACCGGCCGTCGAATTTCGGGCCGCCGCCTTTGCGCATTCCGCCAAGTTTCCGGCCGCGCGAACAAGTGCCGGACGAATTGGCGCGCGGCAAGGCCGAGTTCGAAAAGCAGAATTTCGGCCCGGCCTATCTGGCGCTGCTGCCGCTGGGCCAAAGCGGCAATGCCGAAGCCCAGTACATGCTGGGCCGCATTTCCGACGAGGGCGGCGGCGGCATCAATATCGACCCGCGCGAGGCGCTGCGCTGGTACCGCCTGGCCGCGACCAAAGAGCACCCCAAGGCGCTGTACGCGATCGCCAAAGCCTACGCGACCGCGCGCGGCGTGGCGCCCGATCCGCAGCAGGCGCTGAACTTCCTGGCGCGTTCGGCCGAGGCCGACCACACGCCCGCGATTCTCGATCTTGCCTCGCTGTTCGACGACGGGCGCGGGGTCGATCTCGACCGCGCGCAGGCGTTCGAGTGGTACAAACGCGCGGCCGACCTCGGCAATACCGAAGCGCGTTTTATGATTGCCGAACGGCTGCAAAACGGCGACGGCGTGGCCCAGGACCGCGACGAGGCGCGGCGCTGGTACACGGCCGCCAGCCTGCGCGGCCATCCGGGGGCGTTGTTCCGCCTGGCCCAGCTTGGCTTCGGGACCAACCGTACAAGCGTCGAGTACCGGGTCAACGCGTATACCTGGCTGACGCTCGCCCAGCAGCGCGGCGGCCCCGATATCCGCACCGAGGCGACCAATCTGCGCAACGAGCTTGGCAAGACGATGATCCAAGTCGATATCGACACGGCGATGGCGCGGGTCCGCGCCTGGCGCCCGGCACCGCCCCCGCGCGGCGAGCGCGTGGACCCGGAAGACCCCTACAACGCCCCCGAGAGATTGCGCATCGGTCGCTGACTGGCGACAATTGGCGACGAAGCGCGACCGTAAACAATTTAAGCCGTTGATTTGGCACGAATGTCGCCTCGCCGACGCTTTTGCGGGAGGGTAAAATGGCAACCTTTGTTGCCAAATCTCGTATTTACGATGTCAAACAGCGCGGTCGGAGTAATCCGACATTTCGCCTATATAGCATATTTTCCGGATTTTCGAAATATCGATGCAGAGCCCGTTGGATCGACAGCGCGTGGCGCCTTTGTGTAGTCTCGAACCATGGACCGGTACGGAAAACTCGTTGCGGGGCGAATCGCGGAACGACAGGCGTGTGCAACCAAGTTGGCGCGCGCGGCGGTTGCGGCCGTGTCCGCAAAGGGCATTCGCATGGCGGCGATCGGATCGCTGGCCGAGGGCCGTTTTATGCTGCATTCGGACGTCGATTTCCTGGTCGGCGGAGATGCGACGAACGACGTTCGCCGCAATGTCGAACGCGCGATTTGGACCGTTTTTGCCGACAGCGGCATCGCTGTCGATATCGTCTATGAGAGCGATCTGGACGCGCCGACAAAGGCGGCTTTCTCGAATGGCAAACGACTTTTCGGTGACCTTCGCGACGTTGAAGGTCAAGCTCCACAAAATCGACCCTGATATTGCGCTGCTGCAGACGTGGCAGGCATCGGGCGGACCGCGCGACCGCATGGCGGCCTACGCGCTAAGTTTTGCATTGCTGCGTGTCTACAACAGTTTCGAAGACGTGATGCGGGCGATCGCCAAAACGGTCGATGGTTCCGTGCTTGGGGATGGAGCTGGCTGGCACCAAGCACTCGTCGATCAGATGAGTGCCGAAATTCCCGATACCCGCCCGGCGATCTTGACCGGCGAATTGCTGGCGCAGGTGGAGAGTCTGAAGAATTTTCGCCACAAAGCGAATCACGATTACGGCATGTCGCTCGATTTCGACAGAATCGCCGGCAACGTGGCGAATGCGCTGGGCGCAATGGACGGGTTCGTCGCAAGCCTGGAACGGCTGCAGAATTTCTTTGCTGCCGCCGACAAGCTAGCCGGTCCTAGCGCCTGATTTTGCGGCCTGCTGCGGCGGATCGCACATTGCTTCAATGCGTGTGGCGATGATGGCTGTCGGGCAGATGCGCATGCGCGTGGCGCAAGGGCGCATGCACATGCCAATGGCTGTGCGGCGTGGCGGGCGCCGCGTCGATATCGTGCGCATGCGCGTGATGTTCGTCGTGGGCATGGCGGTGTTCATGGGCGATTGCGGCATGCGCGTGGTCATGTTCGTGCCGCTCGCTCAAATGCAGCCACACGCCGACCGCCATCAAGGCAGCGGCGGCAAAAAGCTGCATGGTGACGGGCTCGCCGAACAAGGGGACCGCAACGGCAGCGCCGACAAAAGGGGCAAGGCCGAAATAGGCGCTGGTGCGGGCCGTGCCCAAATCGCGCAAGGCCCGCACGAACAGCACCAGACTGACGCCATAGCCCAAGAAGCCGGCAAGAGCGGCGAGTGCCAAAATCGTCGGCGCCGGCAGCACGCTGCCCGTGCCAAATGCGATCGCAAGGCTGATCGGTCCGGCCGCCAAGCCTTTGACCATCGCGATTTCGACCGGATCGGCGAGCGCAATTTTGCGCGTAAGGTTATTGTCGATGGCCCAGGCCAGACACGCGGCGACGATCGCCAAGGGGCCGATCAGATCGCCCGCAAACCCGACCGGTTGCCAATTGAGCACAATGGCGCCGCCAACTATGCTCAGCATGCCCACGGCAATTCGCCGGTCAAAATTCTCTTTGAACACGAACCATGCGAGCAGGGCGGTCAGCACGCCCTCGAGCGTCAGCAGCAGCGACGCCGCCGCTGCCTCGAGCTGCGTGAGCCCCACCATCAGCAACACGGGGGCTGCGACCCCGCCGCACAAAATTGTCGCCGTCAGCCACGGCAGATCGCGGCGCGTCAGGCGCGCTTCAAAGGCGGCGCGGTTGCGGTCCCCCAAAGCGCGCACGAGCGCAAACCCGAGCCCGGCACCAAGATAAAGCAAGCCCGCCAGCAGCCACGAATCGACCGATCCGAGCAGCCATTTGGCCGCCGGTGCCGACATGCCGAATAGGACGGCCGATCCTAAAGCCATGGCGATAGCGGGCGCGTTCATGGTGGCGTCGTCCAGCCGTTTTTCTCGGCGATGCGCGCGAACAGCGCATCGGCAGTGATGACGCGGGCTCCTTTGACGTCCGCAAGGCCTGCCTCGATGCGTTCGGTTTGCCATCCTTCGAGGGGCGCGTTTTGCTTCGTGCCAACGCGCTTTAGCTGTTTCGTCAAAAGTATTTCTCCCTTGTTTTTCCAAAGGACAGCACATAACTTCGTATCTTGTTTGGGCTGTGGACTCAAGTTGGTCATTGCTCAATAGCGCTACCGTCTCTTGGTGTTGCAAAGCCTTTACCGAGTTTCTGCCGCCAGTAGCATAACAATCGTTCAGACAGATCGGGCTTGCTTCGGTCGCTATCGTGAGGGACTTAAATTTGCAATTTAAGGCTCCATACGTCTTTTGCGTCGATGTCGGCAGTCCGAAAAATATTGGATGGGCAAACTCTGAAGGGCAATTTGGTACTGGCGACGACATCGGCGAGGCGCTGGATCGGTTGTCCGATCTTCTTCGCGCTGGGCGCCGTGTCGCACTTTGTTTCGAGGCGCCGATTTGGACGCCCGTACGCAACGACCTTGATCGGATCACCGCCCGCCGCGGCGGACTTGAGGCAGAGTACAATCGCGCTTGGTCCGCTGGAGCCGGTACTGGAGCGCTCGGTGCCGCTCTGGCGTTGATGCCATGGTGCCTTTCGCGAATAGCTCAACGTGCTGGACCTGTCGCGACGACAGTAGACCTCCAACGCTTCCACAAAAGCGGCGGTCTTTTTCTATGGGAAGCTTTTGTTAGCGGCGCGATGAGGAATCTTGAAAATACACATTATGGCGACGCAAAAATCGCTTGCGATGCCTTCGTTGCAAAGTGGCCCGATCTCCCATCGGAGATTCCAGCCGAAAGCGCTTTAAACCACGCGGTATCGTCGGCTATTGCAGTCGGTTTGACGATTGACTTGGACGAATTGAAAATGGCAGCTTGCGTTATCGGCGGTACCGCAGTCGCCGCGAATTAGCTGACTAAAACCTCAACAGAACATCGACGCCTTTACGCCCTTCTTTTCGCCGTCGTGCCGCCCTTGGCGAGATACGGCGCCAGGTACTTGGCCGTATAGCTCTCCTTCGACTTGGCGACGTCTTCCGGCGTGCCGCTCGCAACCAGGCGGCCGCCTTTGCCGCCGCCCTCGGGACCAAGGTCCAGAATCCAGTCGGCGGTTTTCACGACTTCCAAATTATGCTCGATCACGACGACGGTATTGCCCTGGTCGACGAGGGCGTGAAGAACTTCCAAAAGTTTGCGCACGTCTTCGAAATGCAGGCCCGTCGTCGGCTCGTCCAGGATATAGAGCGTCTTGCCGGTCGAGCGGCGCGAGAGTTCCTTGGCAAGTTTCACGCGCTGCGCCTCGCCGCCCGACAATGTCGTCGCCTGCTGGCCGACATGCACATAGCCAAGCCCCACGCGCACGAGCGTATCCATCTTCTCGCGAATCGCCGGGACCGCTTTGAAAAATTCGGCCGATTCCTCGACCGTCATTTCCAGAACGTCGGCGATCGATCTGTCGCGGTATTTCACTTCCAGCGTTTCGCGGTTGTAGCGCTTGCCGTGGCAGGCGTCGCACGTCACGTAGACGTCCTGCAGGAAGTGCATTTCGATCTTGATCACGCCGTCGCCCTGGCACGCCTCGCAGCGTCCGCCTTTGACGTTGAACGAGAAGCGGCCGGGGCCGTAGGCGCGCGCTTTGGCTTCGGGCAGGCCCGCAAACCAGTCGCGGATCGGCGTGAAGGCGCCCGTATAGGTTGCCGGATTCGAGCGCGGCGTGCGCCCGATCGGCGACTGGTCGATATCGATCACCTTGTCGAGAAAATCGATGCCCTCGATCGCGGCATGTTCGGCCGGGATCTCGCGCGCGCCCATCAGCCGGCGCGCCAGCGCCTTGTAGAGCGTTTCGATCACCAGCGTCGATTTGCCGCCGCCCGAAACGCCCGTCACGCACACGAACGTGCCGAGCGGAAATTCGGCATCGAGATTCTTGAGGTTGTTGGCCTTGGCGCCCTTGACGCGCAGTTTCTGGCCTTTGATGCCGGGGCGGCGCGTCCGGGGGATCGGCACCTGGCGCAGGCCCGACAGATACTGGCCCGTCAGGCTCGCAGGATTCTTCAACAGGTCGGCGGGCGTGCCTTGCGCCACGATCCGGCCGCCATGGACCCCGGCACCGGGTCCCATATCCACGACCCAGTCGGCGACCATGATCGCGTCTTCGTCGTGCTCGACCACGATTACGGTGTTGCCAAGATCGCGCAGGCGTTTCAGCGTTTCGAGTAGGCGGTCGTTGTCGCGCTGGTGCAGGCCGATCGACGGTTCGTCGAGCACATAGAGCACGCCCGTGAGGCCCGAGCCGATCTGCGAGGCCAGGCGAATACGCTGGCTTTCGCCGCCCGACAGCGTGCCGGAGGCGCGCGCGAGCGTGAGATATTCGAGCCCGACATTGACGAGGAAGCCGAGCCGCGCGTTGATTTCCTTGAGGATGCGCGCGGCGATTTCGTTCTGCTTGGCGGTGAGCTTTGCCGGCAGCGCCTTGAACCAGGCGGCGGCCTCGTCGATCGAAAATTGCGTGACTTCCGAGACGTTCAGCTTGTTGATTTTCACGCACAAGGCTTCGGGCTTGAGCCTCATTCCGTTGCACGCTTCGCACGGGCGCGCCGACTGGTAGCGCGACAGTTCCTCGCGCGTCCACGCCGAGTCCGTCTCGCGCATGCGCCGTTCCAGATTGGGGATCACGCCTTCGAACGGTTTTTGCGTCTTGTAGTCGCGCAACCCGTCGGAATAGACCATCGTTACGGGCTCCTCGCCCGAGCCGAACAGGATGCCGTCCTGCACTTTCTTGGGCAGGGCTTCGAAGGGCGTCGCGACCGACACTTTGTAGTGCTTGGCCAGGCCCACCAGCGTCTGGGCGTAGTATTTTTGCGTCTCCGTGGCCCAGGGCGCGACCGCGCCCTTGTCGAGCGACACGCGCCCGTCGGGCACCACCAGGGCCGGGTCGAAATATTGTTTTTCGCCAAGGCCGTCGCAGGCGGGGCAGGCGCCGAACGGATTGTTGAAGCTGAAAAGCCGCGGCTCGATTTCCGAAATCGTGAAGCCCGAAACCGGGCACGCGAATTTCGACGAGAAGACCGTGCGCTCGCCCGTGTCGGCGTTTTCGACGAACAGCAATCCTTCCGCGATATTGAGCGCGGCTTCGACCGAGTCCGCCAAACGCGGGCCAAGGTCCGGCTTCACGACCAGCCGGTCGACGACGATCTCGATATCGTGTTTGCGCTTTTTGTCGAGCGTCGGCGCGTCGTCGATTTCATAGAGCTTGCCGTCGATCTTGACGCGCTGGAAGCCTTTCTGCTGGAACTCTTTGAGCTCCTTGCGGTACTCGCCCTTGCGGCCGCGCACAACCGGGGCGAGCAAGTAAAGCCGCGTGCCGTCCTTCATCGAAAGGATGCGGTCGACCATCTGCGTGACGGTCTGGCTTTCGATCGGCAGGCCCGTGGCGGGCGAGTAGGGCACGCCGACGCGCGCATAGAGCAGGCGCAGATAGTCGTAGATTTCCGTGACCGTGCCGACGGTCGAGCGCGGATTGCGGCTGGTGGTTTTCTGTTCGATCGAAATGGCGGGCGACAGGCCGTCGATCGAATCCACGTCGGGCTTGCTCATCAGTTCCAGGAACTGGCGCGCATAGGCCGACAGGCTTTCGACATAGCGCCGCTGGCCCTCGGCATAGATCGTGTCGAAGGCGAGCGAGGATTTGCCCGAGCCCGACAGGCCCGTGATCACGACCAGGGAATCGCGCGGCAAATCCACGTCGATGCTTTTGAGATTGTGCTCGCGCGCGCCCCGAACGGAGATGCGATGCGACTGCGGTGTTGGGGCCATTTGGGTTCCGACCTGTGCGTAACTTTGCGCTTTGAACTCGCGCGCGACCGTACTAGTTTGCGGTTCGTTCTAAAGATTCGCAACGGAGTGCGCAAGACCATGGCTGGCAGCGTCAACAAGGTGATCCTTATCGGCAATCTGGGCAAAGACCCGGAAGTGCGCTCGATGCAGAATGGCGGCAAGGTCGTCAATCTGTCGATCGCGACGTCCGAGACGTGGCGCGACAAGAACAGCGGCGAGCGCCAGGAAAAGACCGAGTGGCACCGCGTGGTCATCTTCAACGAGAAGCTCGGCGAAGTGGCCGAGAAATATTTGAAGAAGGGCGCCAAGGTCTATGTCGAGGGTGCTCTGCAGACGCGCAAATGGACCGACAATAGCGGCGCCGAAAAATACTCGACCGAAGTGGTGCTGCAGCGCTTCCGCGGCGAGCTCACGATGCTCGACGGCGGCAAGGGCGGCGGCGGCGGTATGGGCGGTGGTGGCGGCGGCGGCGGCGACGATTTCGGCGGCGACGAGTATGGCGCACCCTCGGGCGGCGGCGGGCGGTCGAGCGGCGGCGGCGCTCGCAAACCCGCAGGCCCGATCGACGACGACATCCCGTTCTGACGCGCGCGCCATGCCCTATATCAACGTCAAAATCACGGCCGGGGCGAGCGTCGAGCAGAAGGCGCAGATCGTTCGCGAAATGACCGACACGCTGGTCCGCGTGCTCGGCAAAAAGCCCGAACACACGCATATCGTGATCGACGATGTGGCGCCCGAAAACTGGGGTTTCTCGGGCATGTTGACGACCGAATATCGCAAGCTGCACCCGAAGTGACGGGGCGCTGAAAAAGCCTCAGTATTTTCTTGTTTTTTCAGTGCTTTAGGCGTCGCCCCGCGGCGCCTTTTCCGCATTGTTTGCGCGGGCGCGCGCTGGTAGATTTTGGGCTTCTGATTCGCGACGCTTTCACATGATCGGTACCCGCCCTTGAGCGACCTTCCTCTGCCCCCTGCTGGCCCGTCCGACATCTCGCCGGTTTCGATCGAAGACGAGATGAAGCGCAGCTATCTCGATTACGCGATGAGCGTGATCGTGAGCCGCGCCCTGCCGGACGCGCGCGACGGGCTGAAGCCCGTGCATCGGCGCATTCTGTTCGCGATGCACGAGGCGGGCTACGACTGGAACCGCGCCTATCGCAAATCCGCGCGCGTGGTCGGCGACGTGATGGGCAAATACCATCCGCACGGCGACAGCGCGATCTACGAATCCATGGTCCGCATGGCGCAGGATTTTTCCATGCGCCTGATCATGATCGACGGGCAGGGCAATTTCGGCTCGATGGACGGCGATCCGCCCGCCGCCATGCGCTACACCGAAGCGCGCCTGGCGAAAGCCGCGTCCCTGATGCTGACCGATATCGACAAGGACACGGTCGATTTCGTGCCCAATTACGACGACAGCACCCGGGAACCCGCCGTGCTGCCGGCCGTGTTTCCCAATCTGCTGGTCAATGGCGGTTCGGGCATCGCGGTCGGCATGGCGACCAACATTCCGCCGCACAATCTGGGCGAAGTGATCGACGCGTGCTGCGCCTATCTCGACAATCCCGAAATCACGCTCGACCAGTTGATGCAGCACGTGCCCGGCCCCGATTTTCCCACGGGCGGCATCGTGATGGGGCGCGGCGGGCTGCGCGAAGCCTATCGCACGGGCCGCGGCTCCATCCTCGTGCGCGGGCGCGCGCATACCGAGGAGGTGCGGAAGGATCGCGAGGCGATAATCGTCACCGAGGTGCCTTACCAGCAGAACAAGGCGCGGCTGATGGAGCGCATCGCCGAATGCGTGAACGAAAAGATCATCGAGGGCATTTCGGACCTTCGCGACGAAAGCGACCGCGACGGCGTGCGCGTGGTGATCGAATTGAAGCGCGACGCCAATCCCGAGATTGTGCTGAACCAGCTCTACAAATACACGGGGTTGCAGACCTCGTTCGGCTACAACATGCTGGCCCTCGACGAGGGCAAGCCCGTGTTGATGGGCCTGAAGGAGCTGATCCGCGCCTTCGTCGAATTCCGCGAGGAAGTGATCACGAGGCGCACGCGCTTCGAGCTGCGCGAAGCGCGCAAGCGCGCGCATATCCTGATCGGCCTTGCGGTATCGGTCGTCAATCTGGACCCGGTCATCGCGCTCATCCGCACCTCGCCCGATCCGGTCGTGGCGCGCGAGCGGCTGATGGAAACCGCGTGGAGCGTGCACGATATCGGCGCCTATATCGAGATGGTGGGCGAGCCCGGGCGCGGCGTCGTCGACGGCGCCTATCGATTGTCGGAGGAACAGGCCAAGGCGATCCTGGAACTGCGCTTGCAGCGCCTGACCGGGCTCGAGCGCGACAGGATTCTGGGCGAGCTCAAGGACATCGTCGCGCAGATCGCCGATTTCATCGACATTCTGGGCTCGCGCGAACGGCTGTTCGGCATCCTGCGCGACGAATTGGTCGCCTACAAAGAAGAATTCGCCGACAAGCGCCGCACCTCGCTCGAAGAAGGGGCCGGCGACCAGGATATCGAAGACCTGATCCAGCCCGAAGACATGGTCGTGACCGTGACGCATGCGGGCTACATCAAGCGCACGCCCTTGTCGGCCTATCGCGCGCAGCGGCGCGGCGGCAAGGGCCGCTCGGGCATGGCGACGCGCGAGGAAGATTTCGTGAGCCAGGTGTTCGTCGCGAACACGCATGCGCCGATCCTGTTTTTCACCAATCGCGGGCTCGTGTTCCTGCTCAAATGCTACAAGCTGCCGCTCGGCACGCCGCAAAGCCGCGGCAAGCCGATGGTGCAGCTGCTGCCGCTGGGCGAGGGCGAAAAAATCGCGACCGTTCTGGCGCTGCCCACCGACGCGTCGTTGTGGGACAAGCTGCACATCCTGTTCGCGACGTCGAAGGGCAATGTGCGGCGCAACGCGCTTTCCGACTTCACCAACGTGATGTCGAAAGGCAAGATCGCCATGAAATTGGAAGAGGACGGCGAGCGCCTCGTGGCCGTCCAGCCCTGCTCGGACCGCCAGGACATCGTGCTCGCGACGCGCGAGGGCAAATGCATCCGCTTCGCGGCCGAAGACGTGCGCGTGTTCGTGGGCCGCAACTCGACCGGCGTGCGCGGCGTGAAGCTCGCCGCCGACGACGAGGTCATTTCGATGGCGCTGCTGCGCCACATGGATCTCGACACGGCCGAGCGCGAAGCCTATCTGCGCATGTCGCGCCAGCGCCGCGGCATCGAAGGCGACGCGCCGGAGGCGGAAATTCCCGCCGAGGGCGCAGCGCTCGTGCTGGCCGAGGAGCGCTATGCCGAGCTTGCGGCAGCCGAAGAATTCGTGCTGGCGATCACCAGCAAGGGCTACGGCAAGCGCAGCTCGTCCTACGAATACCGCCAGACGGGGCGCGGCGGTTCGGGCATCGCAAATATCGAGACCACCGACAAAAACGGCGTCGTGGTGGCCTCGTTCCCGGTGCGCGACGGCGACCAGCTCATGCTCGTCTCGGATGCGGGCACGCTGATCCGCACGCCGATCGACGATATCCGCATCGCGCGCCGCCAGACGCAGGGCGTGACGGTGTTCCGCGTCGGCGACGGCGAGAAGGTCGTCTCGGTCGCCCGGCTCGGCGATCTTGGCGAAGAGAGCGACGCGGCGGCGGGCGAGGGCGGCAAATGACGCGGAAAATCGCGATCTATCCCGGCACGTTCGATCCCACGACGAACGGCCATCTGGACATCATCCATCGCGGCGCTCTGGTCGTCGATCGGCTGGTCGTGGGCGTGGCGGTCAATGCCGGCAAGGGGCCGCTCTTCTCGCTCGACGAGCGCGTGGCGATGATGCGCGCGGAGGTCGCGGCGATGGCCGACGTCGCCGACAAGATCGAAGTGCGCCCGTTCGAGACGCTGCTGATGCACTTCGCGCAGTCGGTGGGGGCGCGCATCATCGTGCGGGGCCTGCGCGCGGTGTCGGATTTCGAATACGAGTTCCAGATGGCCGGCATGAACAAGCGCCTCGATCCGACGGTCGAGACGCTGTTTTTGATGGCCTCGGAGAACCAGCAATTCATTTCCTCGCGCTTCGTCAAGGAGGTGGGGCGCCTGGGCGGCGACATTTCGCATTTCGTGTCGCCGCGCGTGCATGCGGCAATGCGCGCGAAATTCGCGGCCGCCGCGTCCGCGTCCGGCGCCGAGGCGGCGCCCACGCTGATGCCCGTGACGGTGCCCCGCGCCCCGCTTTGAAGAGAGGGTTGACCGGTGCCGCCAAGGGCACTAGGTTCCCGCCCAGTTTGGCAGCGAGCCCGTAGCTCAATTGGTAGAGCACGACACTTTTAATGTTGGGGTTCCGGGTTCGAGTCCCGGCGGGCTCACCAGACGAAGTCGACGGATTTCGGCGCAGCATGCGCCCAAGCTTCAGTTGGCGCCGACGGGCGGACGATTTATCGAACGTATCACCCAGTTTTCCGGCGCTTTTTCGCTCGGCGGATACTCGTATTCCCGCTTGGCAATGAATCGAATGCCGGGCGAATACCACATGCGCGTTACAAAGGTTTTCTGCGTGCTGGCGTTCACAAGCGTTTGGGAGATACGAAACGTACTCAATCGACCTAACGGCGTTGCGATGGTCTCGGTACCCTCGACATGGAGCGTGAAGCTCCCCGCACCAAAGCCTTTGCTATAGGAAAACGAAATCTTCTTTCCGACTTCGAGTGGCCATACACGAACGAAATCCCTGTCGAACGCATTGGCGTCACTGTCGTTTACAGCCAGGGAATAGAGACCGCCGCCCACAAACTGATTGTTCGGCGAAATACCTGTTACAACCTTTGTTCCATCAATTTTGTTTATTTGATAGAAAAAGTTAGAGCTTGTTGTATAGCGCACTCCGATATCGGGCGGCACGAAATCGACCTTGCTCCCGCGGTCGTTGATTTCGACCTTCACGGCCTGCCATTCGGTCAATCGCCCTTGGTCCGTACCGGCTATCACCCGACGTTCGCGCTTGACCGAAAAACCCACCTCGGGCGCGTACCAGCATTTGGTTTCGCCATGATATATTCCAACCACGCTGCGCTCGTTGACCGTGATGGGGATGGTCGAGAACTGTCCGGCTGAAACCGATATCTGCTCCGGCTGTCCGATCGAAAACGCCACTTGCCAGCGTTGCTCGCCACGCGCGGATTCAAACATCGTCGTTGTGCCCGGCATCAATGGGAAGAGCGAGGCGGCAAGTTGCGTGTCGTAGGTTACGTCGCCCGAAAAGCTATGGCATCCGGCAACCCAACTTGCGCCGTTAAAGCCCGCATTCACGGTTCCGATCGTCTTGTTGACGATATTGTCGATTTCAAAGTACCCGCCGGACGAGACGTAGATTCGCGTACCAAAGCGATCGGTCCGTAAATCGGCAGCTTCCGAAATGGGAGCGAAAAAAATCGCAGCCAGCAAGGCAATCGACGAAACCATCTTCGAGGCGTGCATCGCGCACTCCTATTTCTCGTTTGGAGTTGGGTGCATCCCAACATCGCTGTACAACTTTTCAAATCAAGGGTAGCATCAAAAAGTTTATAGGCTCAAGAAAAATACAGGCCGTTCGTTCGACCGGCCAAAATTCTTCAACTTTGGTTCCAATTGGGGCACGCGCCTGTGCCGGGTCCGAACCCCAGTGGGCTTAGCGAATGTGAGCGGCCCGCGCCAGCATCCATTCGTAGGCGCGCTCGATTTGGCGCGTGCGCGCGGCGATGTCGCAGAGCTTCGACCCCCGCAGCCGGTCGCGCAGGCCCAAGCGCAATTCGCGCCGGCCGGCCGTATCGGCGGCCAGCTTTTGCGCGATCGCGATATAGTCGTCGCGGTCGCGCGCGATCCAGTCGCGTTGCCCGAGCGCCGCGAGCATCGCGGCCGTCCAGCGGCTGACCATCGTTTCGCCCGGCAGCGTTACGAGCGGAACGCCCATCCACAGCGCTTCGAAACTGGCGGTCGAGCCCGAAAACGGGAACGGGTCGAGCGCCACGTCGATCGAATCGTAGTGCGCCAGGTGCGCTGCCGTCGCATCGAGGCTGCCGCGGACCAGCACGCGCGCCGGATCGATGCCGCCGCTGCGGCACGCCGCTTCGATGCGCGCCGCGACCGAGGGAACCGAATAGTGGTTCTTGTATTTGAGCAGCAGGCGGCTCGCCGGGGTCGCCGCAAGCAAGCGCACCCAAAGCGCCAGCACTTCGTCGGCGATTTTGGCCGGGTTGTTGAGGCAACCGAAGGTGATAGCGCCCGAAACGCCGGACGGCGGCGGTCCGGGTACCGGCGCCTGCGCGATCGGTTCGTGCAAAAAATAGGTCGGCAAGCGGAACAGCTTTTCGACAAAAGGCTCTTTGGAGGTCCTCGGGACCAGCATGCGGTCGGCAAACAGATAGTCGCAGGCCGGGTTGCCGCCGGTCGCGACGTCGCCGAGCGACAGATGCACGCGGGCCGGTTTCCAGGCGGCGACAAGCGGCCGGTTGCCGTCGAAGCGTCCGGCGACGCAGACCAGAATATCGATTTCGTCGGCGCGGATTTTTGCCGCGACGCGTTCGTCGCTGTCGCCCGTCAGTTCGCGCCATCCGTCGGCCGCATTCTTGAAACGCGCCGTGACGTCGTCGTTTATCAAGGCATCGGAATAGATATGGACCTCGAAGCGTCGGCGATCGTGCGCAAGAACGATCGGCCCCACGCTGCGCGCGACGGGATGGCTGTAGAGGTCCGAGGTGAGATAGCCGATCTTGACGCGCGCGGCGCCCGCTTTCGCGCGCCCGATGCGCGCCAGCGGCGCGGGCGGCGCGTGGCGCGCGGCGAATTCGGCCGCCTCGGCGGCAACGGACCCGGCCGATATTTGCGGGTCGTACAGCATCGCCAGCAGCAAATGCCGGTGCGTGTCGGCATCGAGGGGTGCTATCGACAGGGCCTGCCGGTAGCACGCGACGGCCCGCGCGGCATTGCCCCGCAACAGCTCGGCATTGCCAAGATAGGCGACCGCGACGCCAAGCGCCGGATCGAGGGCGATCGCGTTCCGGTAGCTTTGCGCCGCTTCGTCGAGAAGGCCAAGGCCGACAAAAGTCGTTCCCAGATTGACGTGCGCGGCCGCGACGTTCGGATTGGCGCGCAGGAATTCGCGAAAATACGGAACGGCGCCCGCGGGATCGCCGCACTCGCAAAGCGCATTGGCAAGTTCGAGACAGATATTCGCGTGCCCCGGAAACCTGGCGGCGGCGGCGCGCAGCGTCTGCACGGCCTGGGCCGCGCGGCCGCGACCGCGCAGGGCGCGCGCGTATTCCTGGGCGGAATCCGGCTGTTCGTGGACAAGCGCGCCCGCATCTTCGAAAAGCCGGATCGCATCGTCGAAGCGGCCTTGCGCGACGCGCAGCCGCGCGAGGTTGATGCGCAACGTCCCGCTTTCCGGGGCGAGCGCCAGACCGCGTTCGAACGCCGCGTCGGCCTCCGAAAACCGTTCGAGCGCCCGCAGCGCAAGTCCGCGATTTTCCAGAAGTGCGGGCGAATCCGGCACCCGCACCAGCGCCGCGTCGAAATGCGCCAAGGCTTCCGCGAAATTGCGCGACACGAGTTCGGCCACGCCCAAAAGCTGCAGAACATAAGGATCGCCCGCCGCGATTTCGAGGCTGCGCCGGCACGCGGCGACGACCCCGGCCCAGTCGCCCGCCTGCATGCACGCGATCGCACGCTCGAGCAGGATCGACGGTTCGGATTGGGACATCGCCGATCCGTTCCGCAGGCGCGCCTAAACCAAGCCCGCCGCCTGCGCCTGTCGGCGCAGATAGTCGTGGCCCAGGCGCGCGTAGGTCAAGGGATGCGCCTTGGCCGGGTCCTGTTCGGCTTCGACCACCAGCCAACCCGCGTAATCCAGCGACTTCAAATGCGCAAGGATCGGCGGATAGGCGACGCAGCCGTCGCCGGGCACCGTGAACACGCCGCTCAGCACCGCATCGAGAAAGCTCAGATCGGCGGCCTTGGCCGCTTGCAGCTTTTCGGCGCGCACGTCCTTGCAATGCACATGCACGATGCGGTCGCCGAACCGTTTGGCGACCGCCAGCGGATCGCCGCCCGCATAGGTCAGATGGCCGGTATCGAGCAGCAAACCGACCGAGGGACCCGTTGCCGCCATCAGCGCGTCGATTTCGGCCTCGGTCTCGACGACCGTGCCCATATGGTGATGGTAGGCGAGCGCCAAACCCGTTTGCGCCATGCGCTGGCCAAGCGCCGTCATGCGGCTGCCGAGCAGACGGAACTCGGCGGCATCGAGCCTGCGACGCGTTGCGAGCTTCGCCGCACGGTCGCCATGCACGCAACCCGTGGTTTCCGCCAATACCATCGCTTTGCAGCCCATCGCGCGCAGCAGATCGGCATGCGCTTGCATGGCGGCGAATTCGGCGTCGGCATCGCGTTCCAGCAGGTTGGCGCTGTACCAGCCCGACGCCAGACGCAGCCCGTGCGCCGACAGGATCGGCGCCAGCGCGCCCGCATCACGCGGAAATTTGTTGCCGAGTTCCACGCCGTCGAAGCCCGCTTGTTTGGCTTCGGCCAGACAGGTTTCGAGCGGCGTGTCGCCGCCAAGCTCCGGCATGTCGTCGTTGGTCCAGGTCAGCGGATTGATGCCGATGGGGCAAGGCATGGTTCAGTTTCCTTGGTGCTGGCGTTTGCGCGCGGCTTCGTAGCGGCGGCGGATTTGGCGGCCCGCCGCCGATCGCGCGCCCTCCCATACCGGCACGTCCCACCAGGCGCCGCCTTCGCTTGTGGAACTGCGCCCGTCGGTCGAAATTGCGACGACAGACGTGCGGTCGGCCGCGCGCGCGCGCGCAAGCGCCGGGGCGAGATCGTCGAGCGTGCCGACCTGTTCGGCATGCGCGCCAAGCGACGCCGCGTGCGCGGCAAAATCGACCCGGGGATGTTCGCGCGCCAGCCGGTTGTTGAACGACGCGCCGCCGGTCGCGCGTTGCAGCCGCTCGATGCAGCCAAAGCCGCGATTGTCGAGCACCACCACGACGAGCTTGACGCCCAACGCCACCGACGTCGCGATTTCCGAATTCATCATCAGGTAGGAACCGTCGCCGACCAGCACGAAGACATCGCGCTCGGGCGCGGCCAGTTTGGCGCCAAGCCCGCCCGCGATTTCGTAGCCCATGCAGGAATAGCCGTATTCCAAATGGTACGATGCGCTGTCGGCGGCGCGCCAAAGTTTGTGGAGTTCGCCCGGCAAGCCGCCGGCGGCGCAGACAACGATATGCGGGCGCTGGGCGGCGAACCGGTTGACGATGCCCAGCACCTGCGCATCGTTGGGCAGGCCCGGGCCCGGCGCTTCGATTCGGTCGACCGCGCGTTGCCAGGCTTTGGCGGCGCGCTGGTTTGCCGTCCGCCAAGATTCGGGCGCTTGCCAGCGTCCGAGTTTTTTGTCGAGCGCGTCGAGGCCCGCTTTGGCGTCGGCGATCAGCGGCAGGGCGCCGTGTTTGTGCGCATCGAACGCGCCGACATTGAGCTGCACGAGCCGCATTTTCGGATCGGAAAAAATCGTGCGCGAGGCGGTCGGGAAATCGGCGAGGCGCGTGCCGACCGCCAGCACCAGATCGGCTTTGGCGGCGGCATCGTTGGCGGCCTTGCTGCCCGTGACGCCCAGCGCGCCGAGGTTGGACGAATCGTTCCAGGCGAGCGCGCCTTTGCCCGCTTGGGTTTCGACGCAAGGCAAGTTTCTGGCTTTTGCGAGGGCGGACAGCGTTTTTTCGGCGAGCGCATATTTGACGCCGCCGCCGACGACGACCAGCGGCCGACGGCATGTGCGCAGCAGCTTTGCGGCTTGCGCGAGCGCTTCTTCGTCGGGCGGCGGGCGGCGAAATGCGTGGACGCGCGCGGCGAAGAAGGAAACCGGAAAATCGGCAACCATCGTCTGCACGTCTTGCGGCAGCGCCAGCGTGGCCGGGCCGCATTCGGCAGGGTCGGTCAGCACGCGCAAAGCGGCGGGCAGGCTTGCGATCAATTGTTCGGGCCTCACGATGCGGTCCCAATAGCGCGAGACGGGGCGAAAACAATCGTTGGCCGAAATCGTCGGGTCGCCGAAATTTTCAATTTGCTGCAAGACCGGATCGGGGCGCCGGTCGGCGAAAACGTCGCCCGGCAAAAGCAGCACGGGCAGGCGGTTGACGTGCGCGACGGCCGCCGCCGTCACTATATTGGTGGCGCCGGGCCCGATCGAGGTCGTGCACGCCATCATACGGCGGCGCGCATGGGTTTTGGCGAAGGCGATCGCGGCCAGCGCCATCGCCTGTTCGTTGTGCGCGCGCAACGTGGGCACGCTTTTGCGATGGGCGTGCAGGGCAGGGCCCAGCCCCGCGACATTGCCGTGGCCGAAGATGGCGAACACGCCCGCAAACAGTCGCTCGCGGCCGCGCGCGGTTTCGACATATTGCGCTGCCAGGAAGCGCACCAGCGCTTCGGCCATCGTGCAGCGGATCGACATCGATTTGTATTCCCCCGGAATTTTGTTATGTAGAGCCACAATAAGCAGACCCAAGCGAAGAATAAAGGGAAACGCCATGATCGAGATCGCCCAGTTCGGCGCCGGCAGAATCGGCCGCATCCATGCGGCCAATCTGGCGGCCTCGGGCCGCGTCCAACTGCGCTACGTCGTCGACACCAACGAAGCGGCTGCCAAGGAACTTGCCGCGATGTACGGCGCGCAAGCCAGCGACACCAAGACCGCGCTTGCCGATCCCAAAGTGGGCGCCGTGCTGATCGCGTCGTCGACCGACACGCACGCCGACCTTTGCATGCTCGCGGCCAAACGCGGCAAGGCGATTTTCTGCGAAAAACCGATCGATCTGTCGCTGAAGCGCGTCGACGCGTGCCTGCGGGCGGTCGCGGCCGCGAAGGTGCCGATGTTCGTCGGATTCAACCGGCGCTTCGATCCGTCCTTCGCCGCGCTCCATCGGCGCCTGCGCGCGGGCGAGATCGGCGAGGTCGAGCAGGTCGTGGTGTCGAGCCGCGATCCGGGCCTGCCGCCGCTTTCGTATCTGAAGGTGTCGGGCGGCCAGTTCCGCGACATGACGATCCACGATTTCGACATGGTGCGCTGGCTGTTGGGCGAGGAGCCGGTCGAGGTCTATGCGATGGCCTCGGCCCTGGTCGATCCGGCCGTCGGCCGCATCGGCGACTGCGATTCCGCGATGGTGCTGCTGCGCACCAAAAGCGGCAAGATGGCGCATATCAACAACAGCCGGCGCGCCAGCTACGGCTACGACCAGCGCATCGAGGTGCATGGCTCCAAGGGCCGACTGATGGCGGGGAACTTGGCGCCAACCTCGGTCGAAAAGGCCGATGCCGATGCGGTGTCGCAGGATAAGCCGCTCTATTTCTTTTTGGAACGCTATGCCGACGCGTATCGCCGCGAAATGGCGGCGTTCCTCGATTGCCTGACGGCCAAAAAGAAAATGCCGGTCGGCGCGTTCGACGGCCGCCAGGCGCTGGTGCTGGCCGAAGCGGCGCTCAAATCCGTCAAATTGGGCAAGCCCGTCAAGGTGTCGGCATGAGAAGCACAAGGCTCGACGGCAAGATCGTCGTCGTCACCGGCGCGACGCAAGGGCTTGGCGAAACCATCGCGCGCGATGCGGCGACGCAGGGTGCTGCGGGGATTTGCATTTCGGGCCGCAACGCCGCGCGCGGCGCCAAGGTTGCCGACGAGATTTCGGCCGGCGGCTGCAAGACGACGTTCGTCCAGGCCGAGCTTGGCGACGCCGCGCAGGTGCGAAACATTTTCGCGACGGCACTTCGCGCCTACGGGCGCGTCGACGGGCTCGTCAATTCGGCAGCGCTCACCGATCGCGGCACGATCGAAAACACGTCGCTCGAATTGTGGGACCGGCTGTTCGCGGTTAATACGCGCGCGCCCTTCATTTTGATCCAGGAATTCGTGCGCCACGCCAAAGCGCGCGGCGGCGGGGGCAGCATCGTCAATATCGTCACGCGCTCGGCCCATGGCGGGCAGCCGTTTTTGACGGCCTATTCGGCGTCCAAGGGCGCGCTTGCGGTGCTCACCAAAAACGTCGCGCATGCCGTGCGCGGCGATCGCATCCGCGTCAACGGGCTCAATATCGGCTGGATGGAAACGCCGGGCGAGCACGCGATCCAGGCGCGCGACGGTTCGCCCGTCGATTGGCTGCAGCAGGCCGCGCCCAAACAGCCGTTCGGGCGCATTCTGCATCCCGACGACGTGTCGGCGCTGGCGATCCATCTGCTGTCGGAGGCGGGCGAGATGATGACCGGGTCGGTCATCGATTTCGACCAGAATGTCATGGGCGCTTACGATTGACTTTTCATCCGCGCGCGCACAAGACTGTCATAAATTCGTAACGAAAAGGGCTGATGTTAACGGCCCCTCAGGAGGAGACACCGCCATGCTTCGTTTTCGATCGATCGGTTTGGCCGTTGCCGTTTCGGCAGTGGCCGCAGCTAGCGGCGCGTCGGCGCAAGGCCAGCTTTCGCTTTATTGCTCGGTGCAGGAAGAATGGTGCCGCCCGATGGCGTCCACCTTCGAGCGCGAGACCGGCATCAAGGTCAATATGACGCGCAAATCGTCGGGCGAGACCTACGCGCAGATCAAGGCCGAACGCCAGAACCCGCGCGGCGACGTGTGGTGGGGCGGAACGGGCGATCCGCATCTGCAGGCGGCCGAAGAAAATCTCACGCTCGAATACCGCTCGCCGATGCTGAAAGACCTGTACGACTGGGCGCAGCGCCAGGCCGAGCTGTCGAAATTCCGCACGGTCGGCATCTATTCGGGCGCGCTCGGCTATTCGTTCAACACGCGCACGCTCGCCCAGCGCAACCTGCCGGAACCCAAATGCTGGCGCGATCTGGCGCGGCCCGAGTTTCGCGGCGAAGTCCAGGTTGCCGATCCCAATTCGTCGGGCACGTCCTACACGATGCTGGCCTCGATGGTGCAGCTCTTCGGCGAAGAGCAGGCTTTCGCCTTCATGAAGCAGATGCACGGCAACGTGAACCAGTACACGCGCTCGGGGGCCGCGCCCGCGCGCGCGGCCGCGACCGGCGAGAGCCTGATCGGCATCACCTTCCTGCACGATGCGGTGACGCAGGCGATCGCGGGCGCGCCCGTCAAGCTCGTGGCGCCGTGCGAGGGCACGGGTTTCGAAATCGGCTCGATGTCGATCGTCCGGGGCACGCGCAACCTTGCGGCCGCCAAGCGCTTCTACGACTGGGCGCTGACGCCCGCCGCCCAGAACCTGGCCGCGGCAGCGAACTCGTTCCAGATCCCGTCGAACAAAAATTCGACGATCCCCAAGGAAGCGCCGCGCATGCAGGACGTGCTGCTGATCCAGTACGACTTCCAGCGCTTCGGCTCGGCGGCCGAGCGCGAACGTCTGCTGTCGCGCTGGACGCGCGAAGTGCGCGGCGGGTCCTAAGCAGCGGATGCACCGCCTCGTTCTTTTGTGGGCGTGCCTGGCGGCATTCGCGTTCGTTGCGGTGCCGTGGCAGCTGCAGGAGGACGGGTTCTTCGCGTTCGAATGGCTTGCGCAATATCCCGGCGACAGCGCGTCGCCGGGATTTTTTTACGCGCTTGGCGAGCGGCCGTGGCTGTGGGGCGTGGCCGTGCCCGTCGCGCTCGGCTTTGCGGCGCTGCGGTTCGAGCGCGCGGACAAGCGATTCGGCAAAACGCTGATCGCGGCCGGCCTTGCGGGCATCTTCTATGTGCTGCTGCAGGGATTCGCGGTCGGCATTTTCGGCCTCAAATGGGAATGGGCCGTCGCGCTTTTCGGGCCCGTCGACACGCAGCAATTTGGCTTCGGCTGGGGGGCCGCGATCGTCCTGGCGGCGTTTTTGGTGTGGGTGTCGCTCGGCGTTGCCGCCCTCGGGCTGTTTCGCGGCGACGCGTTTGTCGCGGGCGGCGTGGTGGTGTCGAGCGCGCTGATTCTGGCGTTCGTGTTTTTCCCGATCGCCACGATGCTGGCCGGTGCCGTGACCGACGAAGACGGCAATCTGGCGCTGGCGCTGTTCGTGCGCCGCGTTTTTGCCGACGATATCTGGGGGCTCCAATGCCTCTACGGGCCGCGCCAGTGCGGCGTGATGTTCAATACCGTGCTGCTCGGCACGATCACGGGCGTGGTCTCGACGCTGATGGGGCTGGCCTTCGCGCTGGTCGCGGTGCGCACGCAGTTTCGCTATCGCGGCGCGCTGCGCGCCCTTACCATCCTGCCGATCATCACGCCGCCTTTCGTGATCTCGCTGGCCATCGTCATCCTGTTCGGGCGCACGGGCATCGTGACGTGGTTTCTGGAAGCCGCGTTCGGCATTCCGCCGACGCGCTGGATCTACGGGCTGCCGGGCGTCGCGATTTCCCAGCTTCTGTCGCAGATTCCGGTCGCCTTCCTGGTGATGATCGGCGTGGTCGAGGCGATCAGCCCGTCGCTCGAAGAAGCTTCGCAGACATTGGGCGCGTCGCGCTGGCAGACCTTCCGCACGGTGACGTGGCCGTTGCTGCGCCCGGGGCTCGCGGCGGCCTTTCTGCTCGGGTTCGTCGAAAGCCTGTCCGACTTCGGCAATCCCCTGGTGCTGGGCGGCAATTTCGACGTGCTGTCGACCAAGATCTTTTTCGCGATCGTCGGCGCGCAGCACGATCCGGGGCGCGCGGCCGTGCTGGCCCTTCTGCTGCTGGCGCTCACGCTTGGCGCGTTCTGGCTGCAGATGCGCTGGCTGGGGCGCCAAAGCTACGTGACCGTGACGGGCAAGGGGGATTCGGGCCTCGCGGCCGAATTGCCGACTGTGCTGCGCCGCATCGTCTACTGGACGACGATCCCATGGGCGCTGTTCACGGTCGTGACCTACGCGATCGTGATCTATGGCGGGTTCGTGCGCGACATCGGCCGCTTCGATCTGGAATTCACCTGGCGGCACTATATCGACGCGTTCCGCATCGAGAATGCGGGCGGCGGCCTGTTCTTCTCGGGCTCGGCGTGGGACTCGCTCGTCACCACGCTGCAAGTGTCGGCGATCTCGGCGCCGCTGACGGCGGGGCTCGGGCTTCTGGTCGCCTATCTGCTGGCGCGCCAGCGTTTTGCGGGCCAGCGCACCTTCGAATTCATGACAATGCTGTCCTTCGCCATTCCGGGCACGGTGGTGGGCGTTTCCTACATTCTGGCCTTCAACGTGCCGCCGCTCGAGCTGACCGGCACGGGGCTGATCCTGGTGATCTGCTTCGTGTTCCGCAACATGCCGGTGGGCGTGCGCGCGGGCATGGCGGCGCTCTCGCAGATCGACAAAAGCCTCGACGAAGCCTCGCTGACGCTGGGGGCGCGCACCGGGCAGACCGTGCGGCGCGTGATCTTGCCGCTGCTGCGCCCGGCGATCGTGGCGACGCTGGTGTTCAGCTTCGTGCACGCCATGACGGCGGTCTCGGCGGTGATTTTCCTGACCAGTGCGCGCCACAACATGGCGACCGCCTATATCGTGGGGCGCGTGGAGGCGGGCGAGTACGCGCTGGCGATCGCCTATTCGACCGTGCTTATTTTCGTGATGGCGGCCGCCATTCTGCTGATCCAGGTGGCCGTCGGCAAACGCCAGCTTGGCCGCCGCGGACAGCAGCTTTCCGCCGTCGGAGGACACTGAAAAACGATGGTGAAGTCGCTCAAAAAAGGCCCGGCTTCGGTCGAGTTCCGCAACGTCGTCAAACGCTACGGCACGGTCGCGGCGGTCGACGACGTGTCGTTCAAGATCGAACCCGGCACGCTGGTGACGCTGCTGGGGCCTTCGGGCTGCGGCAAGACGACGACGCTGCGCCTGGTCGCGGGCCTTGAAATCGCGACCGAGGGCAGCATCCTGATCGGCGGCGAGGACGTGACGCGCCTGTCGGCCGCCGACCGGGACGTGTCGATGGTGTTCCAGTCCTACGCGCTGTTCCCGCACATGAACGTGATCGACAACGTGTCCTACGGGCCGAGCGTGCAGGGCCTGCCCAAGGAAACGGCGCGCGCGATGGCGCAGGAAAAACTCGCGCTTGTCGGCCTCAAAGGCTACGACATGCGGCTGCCGTCGGAACTTTCCGGCGGGCAGCAGCAGCGCGTGGCGGTGGCGCGCGCCCTCACGCTCGAACCCCAGGTGCTGCTGTTCGACGAACCGCTGTCGAATCTGGACGCCAAACTGCGCCGCCAGGTGCGCGAGGATATCCGCGATCTGCAGCGCAGCCTGAACCTGACCGTGGTGTATGTCACGCACGACCAGCAGGAGGCGCTGGCGGTCTCCGACCGCGTCATCGTCATGTCGAACGCGCGCATCGCCCAGGCAGGCCGGCCGCGCGAACTCTACGAAGCGCCCGCGAGCCTGTTCGTGGCCGATTTCATGGGCGACGCCAACATCGTCGATGCCGACATCGACGCGGTCGCGGACGGCGTCGCGCAAACGCGCATCGGCGACGCGACGCTGGGCTTGGCCGCGCGCGGCTTGGCGCCGGGCAAAGCCAAGGTCGCGATCCGGCCCGAGGCGCTGCTGGTCAAAGACGCCTCGGGCGGCGCGGCCGCGCTCGCGGGAAAAATCGCCAAAGCCTCGTATTTGGGCACGCACATGGAATACACGATCGCAACGAAACTGGGCGATCTGTTCGTCGTCGACAAAAAGGTCGCGGAACCGCGCGCGCCCGGCAGCGACATATGGCTGGAATTTGCCGGATCGGGCATCGCTTTGGTGCCCGGCACCTGATGCGCCCGCTCAATATCTGCATGGTCGGCTACGGCATGATGGGCGACTGGCACTCGGCCGCCCTCAAGCGGCACGACGTGGTGCTGCACACGCTGGTCGGACGTCGCGCCGATGCGGCCGGCGAATTCGCCGGGCGCTACGGCTATGCCCGCATCGAAACCGATCTCGATGCGGCGCTTGCAAATCCCGCGATCGACGTTGTCGTGCTGGGCTCGCCAAGCGAGCATCACGAAGAGCAGGCGATCCGCTGCCTGAACGCGGGCAAACACACGCTGATCGAAATTCCGATCGCGATGAGCCTGGCCGGCGCCGAGCGCGTGGTGGCGGCGGGGGAGGCCAGCGGCAAGACCTACGGCGTGTGCCATCCGATGCGCCATCGGCGCGAACGCGAAAGCCTGGTCGCGCGCGTGCGGGCGGGCGAGGAGCATATCCGCCACATTGCCGGGCGGTTTTTCATCAAACGGCTCGTCAATATCGGCGCCACCGGCTATCGGCGCAGCTGGATCGACAATATTCTGTGGCACCATTTCTGCCATTTTGTCGATCTTGCGGCGTTTTTGCTGTCGAACGACCCGATCGTGCGCGTCCACAGCCATCTGGGTCCCGTCCATCCCGCGACCGGCACGCCGATGGAATGCGTGGTGCTGGGCGAAACCGCCAACGGCGCGTCCGTTGCCGTGCACGGCTCCTATCACGCGACCTTCCGGCTCTACGACAAACTGATCGTCACGGACCGCGAGACCTATCTGTTCGACATTCTGGGCAATTCGCTGCGCACCGAAGCGGGCACCGTCGCCATCGAGAGCGAGCAAACCAATTGCGCGCGCGTGATCGACGATTTTCTGGCCGCAATCCGCGACGGGCGCCAGCCTTTGACGAGCGGCCCGTCCGTGCTGCCCGCCATGCGCCTTCTGCAGACCGTGCAGGACGGGTGGGACGCGCGCTACGGCGCCCAATCTTTGCCGGGCCGGGTTTGACAGAGCCACCGTTGACACGCGGTGGAGCGGCGTGCCAAACGGATCACGCGGCGCATTTGCGTCGCACGGAGATTTGAAAATGGCGTTGGATTTCGGCGCGGGTCGCGCGCATTTCGACAATGTACTGGGCGGCGTGGTCGTCGAGGCCAAGGACGGCGCGCGCACCATCCAGATCGTCATCGAACAGCGCGCGATCGCGGATCTGGAGGGCGTAAGCAGCACCTCGCCCGGCGCGCTCATGTCGATCTACCGGGCCAACACCACGCGCATCCACAAAGTGGCCAACGTGATGGTCGCGGCCGGCGAGGTCGACGCGAAGGGCTATCTGCGCGTGACCTCGGACCGTCTCAACGGCGTCCAGCGCAAGCGCTAACCGGGCGGAGCCTTGCCATGGATATCGACAAAATTTCGATCGGCACCAATCCGCCGCGCGACGTCAATGTGGTGATCGAAATCCCGCTTGGCGGCGAGCCGGTCAAATACGAAATCGACAAAAAATCGGGCGCGCTGTTCGTCGACCGGTTTTTGCACACGGCCATGCGCTATCCGGCCAATTACGGCTTCATCCCGCACACGCTGTCGGGCGAAGGCGACCCGGTCGATGTCATCGTAGTGGGCCATGTGCCGGTCGTGCCGGGTGCCGTCATCCGCTCGCGCCCGATCGGCGTGATGCTGATGGAAGACGAGGGCGGGCCCGACGAAAAGATCGTCGCGGTGCCCGTCGATAAACTGCATCCGTTCTATTCGGGCGTCAAAAACTACACCGATTTGCCGCCTATCCTGATCGAACAGATCGGCCATTTTTTCCAGCACTACAAAGATCTGGAAAAGGGCAAATGGGTGACGATCGTCAAATGGCTCGACGCCAAAGGGGCCGAGAAGATGATCATGGAAGGCATTGCGCGCGCAAAAAAGCCGCGCAAGAAAAAGTGATTTATCTCGAATTTTAGACTTATGAAATATAAAAATGCGTGACAAAGCGGGAGGTTGCGGGCATTTTCAGGTAACTGAAGCCACCGACCTTGGAGAATCCCAATGGCAGCATCCGGCGCATCCGGGCTTACGCTGGCGTTTTTGCCCGTGCAACGAGCCGCCCTCAATCGCGGCGAGCAATTCAACGACGTGACGCGCGAAGTGACCCGCACGGTCAACGCCCAAACCGATCGCGGTATCCGCATTGCGGGCAGCGATACGTTCGACATCGCCTCGGCGGCCCTGCAAGGGCGCGGCAACCAGGTCAATTTGCTGGCCTGATCGGGGCCCGTTGCCGCGAACAGACAAGTCGGCTTGGCGAATGCTAGGCTGACGTCGAAATGATTCGCGTCGTCGTTCTTGGAGCCACCGGTTTTGTCGGCCGCAACGTCGCTTTGGCGTTCGCGGCCGATCCTGCCTACGCGGTCACGGGCGTTTGCCATCGCCGCCCGGCCTTCGCGCATCCGCGCATCGCCTGGATCGAGGCCGATCTGTGCACGCAAGCGGGCGTCGACGCGGCGTTGGCGGGCGCCGATCTGGTGGTCCATGCGGCGGCTGCCACGGCCGGGTCGGCCGCCAATCTGGTCGATCCGCTGGCGCTGGTCGTCGACAACCAGATTATGACCGCGCGGATTTTTGCGGCCGCCCATCGGCGCGCGGTCGCGCAGGTGATCTGGTTTTCGTGCGCGGTCATGTATGCCGACACCGACAAACCGCAGCGCGAGGAAGACTACGACCCGAAGACGAAGCTGCATCCCGCCTACGAAGGGGCCGCGACGACCAAGGTCTATTTCGAAAACATGGCCGCCTGGTACGCGCGCCTGGGTCGCACGCGCTTCGCGGCGCTGCGCCACACCAACATTTACGGCCCCTACGACAAATACGATCTGGCGCGCAGCCATGTTTGCGGCGCCACGATAACGAAGGCGCTGACGGCGACCGACGGCAAGCTCGTCCATTGGGGCACCGGCAAGGCCGAGCGCGACTTGCTGCATGCCGACGATCTGTGCGCGGCCGTGCTGGCGGTGGCCAAGGGACAGCGCGAGGCGTTCGGGCTTTTCAATCTGGGCGCCGGGCGCACGATCTCGACGCTCGATTTGGCCCGGCGCATCGTGGCGCTGGCGGGGCTCGATCTCCAGATCGTGCTCGATCCGAGCCGCGCGTCGATCGACACTCGCACGGCGCTCGATTGCACGCGCTTTCGCGAACGCTTCGCCTGGGCGCCGCGTGTCGGGCTCGACGACGGTTTGCGACGCACGATCGACTGGTGGCGCCTTCATCGTCCCGACCGGACCGCGCCATGAAACTGAGCTTCGTGCTGCCGACGATTTTCCCGACGCTGGCCGACGGCGCCATTGCGGCGGCGCAGGAAGCGGCTGCCGGCATCGACCACGAAATCGTCGCGGTGTCGCCGTTCGAAATTTCGCGCCCCGGCGTGCGCTGGGTGCACGAGAGCGCGCCGCGCGGTTCGATCGCCGCGTGCAATCTGGGGTTCCGGCACGCGACGGGCGACATCGTCGCGCTGCTGGCCGACGACAACCGCCTCGATCCCGGCGCGTTGGGCCTTGCGCTCGCGCATCTGGAAACGCGGGAAGCGCAAAACCCGCTTCTGATGGTCGGGTTTCCGCTGGCGGTACGCGGTATGGTTGTGGTCGGCAGCGTCTATGGCCGCTACTACCCGTATTTTTTCATGCTGCGGCGCGCGAGCCTGGCAAGGCTCGGCGGCGGGTTCGACGAGGGCTACGTCAAGTTCCACGCCGACCCGGATCTGGGATTGCGGTGCTGGGCGGCCGGGGGGCGCTGCGAATTTGCGGCGGGCGCTTTGATCCGCGCGGTGGCCGATCGCGGCGGGGCCGGGCAGGCGCCCGACAAGGCCAAGGGTTCGGCCGCCGCCGATTTCGCGCGTTTTGCCGGCATCTGGGGACCGTCCTTTCCAGACTGGGGCACGGCGCAGAACATCGTCAATCTCGACATTGCGGTCGATCTGCTGCCGCTGATGGGCGCGCCCGCCCACACGGTCGGGGCAACGACGCGGGCCCAAATGCTCGATCTGCGCATTCTCGGAGGGCTTACGATGGTCGGCCTCAATCACGGCGCCAAAATCGGGCCGGGGCGCGCGCTGCAGGCGCTCGAATATCTGCGCTGGCTGGCGAGCGTGGCCCCCGACGTTCTCAATATCGTGGTCAAAAACGGCGTCGAAGCGGCGCTGGCCAGGCCCTAGGAACGGGCGCAAATATCTCGGGATTTCGCCGAGTCGTTCGTGATAAAAACAGGTTTCCTGTCCGGACGACGACGAGGCTCGACGACGATGGCGCCCCCGCAAAGATCCGTGTTTACGGCCGAAAAATTCAACCAGCGCAACGGCATGGCACCGCCCCTGGCCAACGGCTACGCGAAGGCCGGCGCGGCCCTGGCGCCGGGCGCGGCCGTTTCGATGGGGGCCGATGCGACGGCGGCGATCGAAGCCTTGCGGGCCGACATTGCGGCGCTCGGCAAAAAGCTCGACGGCGTTGCGGCCGCTCCGGTTGCGGCGGCGCCCGGCGTCGACGATACCGACATCATCCGCATTCGCAACGAAGTGCACGGCATCGCCGCGCGCATCGAGCAGACCAAGCGCGAAATCGGCGCGCTCAAGCATCCGCTCGCGACCGAAGACAAACTGACCAGCGCGTCGATGGAACTCTCCTCCGTCGTCTCGCAGACCGAGGAGGCGACGTCGCGCATTTTCGACGGCGTCGAGAAGATCGAGGAAATCTCGCGCGAGCTGCGCACCATGGCGATCGACGAATACGGCCAGCAGCGCATCGCCGAGATTTCCGACATGTGCACGGCGATCATCGAAGCGTGCTCGTTCCAGGATCTGACCGGCCAGCGCATCAACAAGGTGGTGCGCACGCTCGGCTACATCGAAGAGCGCGTGCAGAAGATGATGGAGATCTGGGGGCCGGGCGAAATCGAGCGCATGCCGATCCCCGACGCCGACGGCATCCACATGAAAGACGTCGGCGGCGTGGTGCTGCACGGGCCCCAGGCGCCCGAGACCACCAACTCCCAGTCCGACATCGACAAGCTGTTCGACTGATGCCGGAAACGCCCGACCTGGTCATCGCGCGCGCCATCCGCAAGGCGGACACGCGCTATTTCTTCGAAAACTACACCAAGCAGTCGCAGGCGGCGATCGAAGCGCTGGAGCGCGCGGGCTACGTCATCGTGCACCGCGTGCCGACGCGCGAAATGTTCGACGCCGCGACCAAGGCGATCGTCTACGGCACCAAACGGCCAAGCGACATCGTGCTGCCGATCTGGAACGCGATGCTCGACGAAACGCCCAGCCCCTACGGCGAATAATGGAAACCGCCGACTGCGTGGTCGTGGGGGCGGGCGTGGTGGGCTTGGCGGTCGCGCGCGCGCTGGCGCTGGCCGGGCGCGAGGTCGTCGTGCTGGAAGCCGCCGACGCGATCGGCACCGAGACCTCGTCGCGCAACAGCGAGGTGATCCATGCCGGCATCTACTATCCCACCGGCAGTCTCAAGGCCCGGCACTGCGTGGCGGGCAAAAAATTCGTCTACGAATACTGCGCCGAACGCGGTATCGGGCATATCCGCCGCACCAAACTGATCGTCACGACCGATGCCGCGCAGCTCGGCTATCTCGAAAAATTGCGCGCCACCGGCCTTGCCAACGGCGTCGACGATCTGGCGCTGATCGACGGGGCCGACGCGCGCAAACTCGAACCCGAATTGACGTGCGTTGCGGCCCTGCTGTCGCCGTCGACCGGCATCGTCGACAGCCACGGTCTGATGCTGGCCTTCCAGGGCGACGCCGAGGCCAACGGCGCCATGATCGCTTTCGAAACGCCGGCGCTCGGCGGACACGTCGCCAACGACGGCATCGTGCTCGACACCGGCGGTGCGGCACCCCTGCGCCTAAAGGCAAAAACGCTCGTCAATGCGGCGGGGCTGGGCGCGCAGAAACTGGCGCACGCGATCGACGGCATTCCGGCGCAAAGCGTGCCGCCGCTCCACTACGCCAAGGGCAATTACTTTGCGCTGCAGGGCAAAGCGCCGTTTTCGCGGCTGATCTATCCCGTGCCGTCGCCGGGCGGGCTTGGCGTGCATATCACGATCGACCTTGCGGGGCAGGCGCGCTTTGGACCCGACGTCGAGTGGATCGATGCGATCGACTACGACGTCGATCCCGCGCGCAGCGACAGTTTCTACGACGAGGTGCGCCGCTATTGGCCCGGCCTCAAAGACGGCGCCATCCAGCCCGCCTATTCCGGCATCCGGCCCAAAATCGTGCCGGCCGGCGCCCCGGCCCCCGATTTCGCGATCGAGGGCCCGGAAACGCACGGCGTGCCCGGCTATTTTGCGCTCTACGGCATCGAATCGCCGGGTCTGACCGCTGCGCCCGCGATCGCCGCGCATGTCGCCGAGCTGGTTGCGCAAAACCGCTAGGCGGCTTAAGACCGATTGCACACAAGTCGGGGGAGGGATGTCGCAAATGGAATTGCCGGTCAACGCCTTCAAAAAGGCGCTCAAAGAAGGAAAAGCGCAGATCGGGCTGTGGTCGAGCCTGGGCTCGAACATGGTCGCGGAAGGCATCGCGCATTCGGGCTTCGACTGGATCCTGCTCGACACCGAACATTCGCCAAACGAACTGCCGGCATTGGTCAGCCAGTTGCAGGCCATGAAGGGCGGCACCGCCACGCCGATCGTGCGCCCGGCCTGGAACGACGCGGTGCTGGTCAAACGCCTGCTCGATATCGGCGTGCAGAGCCTGCTGTTCCCCTTCGTGCAGACGCCCGAAGAGGCCAAGCGCGCGGTCGCCGCCACGCGCTATCCGCCGCACGGCATTCGCGGCGTCGCCACGACCGCGCGCGCGTCGAATTTCGGCCGGGTGAAGGACTATCTGAAAAAAGCCAACGACGAAATTTGCGTGCTGGTGCAGGTCGAAACGATGGAAGCGATCGGGCGCTTGCGCGACATCGCTTCGGTCGACGGCGTGGACGGCGTGTTCATTGGGCCGTCGGACCTTGCCGCCTCGATGGGGCATCTCGGCAATTTCCAGCATCCCGACGTGCAGAAGGTGATCACGGCTGCGATCCAGGAAATTCGCGCCGCCGGCAAGGCGGGCGGGTATCTCACGGGCGTGGAAGACGAAGCCAAGAAGCGCCTGGCCGAGGGCTACCAGTTCGTCGCGGTGGGCAGCGACAACGGCGTGCTGCTCAAGAACGCCGACGCGCTCGCCCAGCGTTTCAAAGCCTGAGCGAAGGGACGTATCCGATGTCCGCCAAACCCGATCTGATCTCGACCGCCAAGCTGCCCGACAGCAGCTGGGCAAGTCTGCAGGAACGTTTCACCGCGCATTTGCTGCCGCCGGCCGGTGCTGCGCGCGACGCGTTCCTCGTCGCACACGCCGACGTGCGCTTCATGCAGGCCAGCGGGGGCAGCGTCGTGCCCGCCGCGATGATTGCGGCGTTGCCGAAGCTCGAAATCATCGCCAGCAACGGCGTCGGCTACGACGGGATCGACGTGGCGGCGGCGACGGCGCGCGGCATCGTCGTGACCAACACGCCCGACGTGCTGAACGATTGCGTGGCCGACACGACGTTCGGCCTTATCCTGGGCACCATGCGCCGCCTGCCGCAGGCCGACCGCTTCGTGCGCGAAGGCGCTTGGCTCAAAGGCGGGCAGGCGCTGACCACGTCGGTGCACCACAAGAAACTCGGCATTCTCGGCTTCGGGCGCATCGGCAAAACGATCGCCAAGCGCGCAGCAGGGTTCGACATGGAAGTGGCCTATCACGGCCGCACCAAACAGGCGGACGTAGCACACCGCTATTTCGACAAACTCGTCGATCTTGCAAGCTGGTGCGACGTGCTGGTCGCGATCACGCCGGGGGGGGCCGCCACGCGCCATCTCGTCAACGCCGATGTTCTGAAGGCGCTGGGCCCGCGCGGCTATCTCGTCAACGTGGCGCGCGGGTCGGTCGTGGACGAGGCGGCCTTGCTGGCCGCCTTGCAGAACGGCACTATCGCGGGCGCGGGGCTCGACGTGTTCGATGACGAACCGCGCGTGCCGCCGGCGTTTTTCGAGCTGCAGAACGTGGCGCTGGCGCCGCATGTGGGCTCGGCCACGGTCGAGACGCGCAAGGCCATGGGCGACCTTACGGTCGACAATCTGATCGCACACCTGGAAGGGCGCCCGAAACTGACGCCGGTCAATTAGCGCCTAGCGCGCGCCCGGAAACAGGCCCAGCAGCACGCTGGGCTGCTGGTTGGCGATCGACAGCGACTGCACCGCCAATTGCTGGCGCACTTGCAGCGACTGGCTTTGCGCCGCCGCCTTGCCGATATCGGCGTCCACCAGTACGCCCAAGCCGGTCGTGACCGCATCGCTGATTGCGCTCACGAAGGTCGACTGCACCGACAGCCCGCGCGATTCGCCCGCATTGGTCGCAAGCGACGAGGAAACCGCCGTCTGGAACGTGGTCAGCGCGGTCAGCGACGCCGTCGCGTCCGACGCGGTCGATACGTTCACGGCGCCCGTGAAGGTCGTGAAGGCGGTGCCCGTCGCGGCCTGGCTCGTCAGGCTCAGCGTCGTGCCCGAAATGCTGGCAAGATAGGTGCGCGCGGCCGAACCGGTCGAAATCAAATTGGCGCCGTTGTAGTTCGCTTGGCTGATGAAATTGGAAATCTGCGACGTCAGCGCGTTGTAGTCGGCCGTGTAGACCGCGCGCTGGCCGGCCGTGATCGAGGCGTCGGAAAGCTGCACGAGCTTTGCCTGGATGTTGCCGGCCGTGTCCGAGATCGAGGTGAGGGCGGCTTGCGTGACGCTCGCGAGGCCAACCCCGTTGGCAAGCGAACTTTGCACGGCCGAAAACGCCTGCAAATCGCCGCGCAAACCCTGCGCGACCGAAAAGGTCGAGGCATCGTCCGCCGCGTCCGCAACGCGGTAGCCGGTTTGCAGCTGCTTGTTCGCGACATCGAGCTGCGCGTTGATCTTGCGCAGCGACGCGAGCGCGGAAATCGCGCCCAAATTGGTATTGACAGAGGTTGACAGCGAAGCGACCAAGGAAACCTCCACGATAGACCCCTTCTGGGGCCCGCGTTAAGTTCTCTCGGACAACGGGGCATTTCTAGCCCGCGGCAAGTTCGCTGTGCCATCGAAGTCGTTGGTCAACAGATAAATGCAAAAATCCGAAAAAATCAATCCCCTATCTGGCGCCAATCCGCCGCCAGACGCAGTTTTGCGTCGGTTTTGGCCTGGACGGCCGCAAAATCTATTGACGGGGCCAGTTCGCGGACCGTCAAACCGTCCTTGGCGACGTCGATAACGGCCAGGTTCGTGTAAATGCGCGTCACCACGCCGGGCGCGGTCAACGGGTAGGTGCAGTTTTCGACGATTTTCGCGTGGCCGTCTTTGGTCGTGTGTTCCATCAGCACGAACACGCCTTTGGCCCCCGCCGCCAGATCCATGGCGCCGCCCACGGCCGGGGGCATTTTCTCGTCGCCCGTGGCCCAGTTGGCAAGATCGCCCCGGGCCGATACCTGCATGGCGCCCAGCAGCGCCAGATCGATATGCCCGCCGCGAATCATCACGAACGCGTCGGTATGGTGGAAAATCGACGCGCCCGGCAGCAGCGAGACCGGCGTTTTCGACGCGTTGATCAGGTCGGGATCGATCTCGTTGGGGCCGGGCGAGGGGCCGACGCCCAGAATGCCGTTCTCGGAATGGTAGACAATCTCGCGGCCTGCGGGCACGTAGTTGGCCACGAGCGTCGGCAGGCCGATGCCCAGATTGACGACGGCGCCGTCCCACAGATCCAGCGCCGCGCGCCTCGCGATGGCGTCGCGCGAAATTCCGGTCATGCCCCCTCCATTTGATTGTGGCCTGCCTGTTTGGGGTTGGGCACATGCACCACGCGATCGACGAACAGGCCGGGTGTTACGACCTGGTCCGGCGCGATCTCGCCAAGCGGCACGATGCGGCGCGCCTGCACGATCGTCAGGTCCGCCGCCGCCGCCATCGTCGGTCCGAAATTGCGCGCGGCCAAGCGGTAGGTAAGGTTCCCCCAGCGGTCGGCAAGCTCGGCCTTGACGAGCGCCACGTCGCCCTTGAGCGGACGTTCGAGCACATAGTCGCGGCCCTCGAAATTGCGCGTCTCTTTGCCCTCGGCCAGTTTCGTTCCCGCCGCCGTCGGCGTGTAGAAGCCTGCGATCCCGGCGGCGGCGGCGCGCATGCGCTCGCTCAGCGTGCCCTGCGGGACCAGTTCGAGTTCGAGTTTGCCCGCACCGTACATCTCCTCGAACACGACCGAGCCCGAGGTGCGCGGATAGGAACAGACGAGCTTGCGCACCCGGCCGGTGCCGAGAAGTTTCGCCACGTCCGTGCGCCCCGAGCCCGCATTGTTGGAAACGACGGTCAAGTCTTTGGCGCCCTGTTCGATCAACGCGTCGATCAGTTCGACCGGGATGCCCGAATTGCCGAAGCCCGCAATCAGCACCACGGCGCCGTCCCGGATGCCTGCCATGGCCTCGGCCAGATTCTTTTTTTCTTTGTCGATCATGGGGCGAGACTAATGCGCCGCTCTGGCCGTGGCAAAGATTTCGTGGCTAACTGTTTGCATGTTCGAAAAATTCGAAACCGGCACCGCAGCGCCCGAGGGCGTTCCCATCCACTACCGCAAAGGCGGAACGGGGCCGCCGCTGCTGCTGCTGCACGGCTATCCGCAGACGCATATTTTGTGGCGCAAAATGGCACCCGATTTGGCCAAGCGCTTCACCGTCGTGTGCCCCGATACGCGCGGCTACGGCGCGTCGGGCAAGCCCGAGGCCGATGCCGCCAACGAAATCTATTCCAAACGGACCATGGCCAAAGACATGGTCGGGCTGATGCGCGGTATCGGTTTTTCGAGGTTCTTTGTGTGCGGCCACGATCGCGGGGCGCGCGTCGCCTACCGCCTGGCGTTCGACCATCCCGATGCGGTCGCCAAACTCTGCGTGCTCGACATTCTGCCCACGCACGCGACATGGGCGCGCATGGACAAAGACCTTGCGACGGGCATGTATCATTGGTTGTTTTTGGCGCAAGCCGGCGGCCTGCCCGAAAAAATGATCGGCGCCGACCCCGACTACTACCTGGTCGAAAAACTGCGCCGCTGGTCGAAAGATTTCGAAGCGTTCGAGCCCGCAGCGCTCGAGGCCTACAAGATCGCGTTCCGCGCCCCGGCCTCGATCGCGGCAACCTGCGCCGACTACCGGGCCGGCGCCACGACGGATTTCGCCCACGATTCGCAGGATTTCGGCCGCCGCAAAATCGCAGCACCTACGCTGGCGCTGTGGGGCAAGGGCGGCCTTGCCAGACGCGTCGCGGACCCGCTGGCGATCTGGCGCCAATGGGCGGACGACGTATCGGGCCACGCGATCGACTGCGGCCATTTTCTGCCCGAAGAAGCGCCCGAGGGGACGACCGCCGCCGCGATGCGATTTATGGGCGGCTGACCGGCCCCGTCAGACGATCAGTTTCAGACAATCAGTTTCAGATTGGCGGTTGCGGCATCGATCCCGGTCTTCGCGCTACTCGACTTGGATCGCATTGCGTTGCGCGCGCTCGGTGTCCAAGTCGACTCTCAAGGCGTTCATGCTGTCGGCAATGCCCTCGAAACGTTCGACGACGACGCCAAGTTCGCCCCCGTCCGCGATATGGGGATCGAACGCGTTCGCCGACCTTTGGGTTGCCATCCATGCCGCGTGGGTCTGTGCCACGGCTTGCGCCAGATCGTCGTTGATTTCCGGCGCGGCGTGGACGCCGTGCGCCCCGCCGCCGGCATTCTCGCTGCCCAGCGCCGGCTGCAAATTGGTCTGGTCGTTGTAGTACATGCGCGCGTCCCAAAGCGAATAGACATCGTCCGCCGCCGGATCCGGGTCGTCGGCATAGGCCGTCGCGTTGCGCTGGTCCATGAAGGCCGAAATATTGTGCCAGGAAATCCGATGGTCGAGCTGGACGCCGCTTGCGTTTTCCTGGCTGCCGGTCACGACGCGCACACTCTCGATTTCCCCGTCGCGATAGGTCGGGTGGAATCGCGCGAGAACCTCCGCGCGCGTGTGCTGCCCGAAAGCGAAATCGCGTCGCGGCTGGTTCGCCGAGGAATAGCGAACGAGCCGTGCCGCATTTTGCGCCGCGTAAGTGCCCGTCACCGCAACCGGCTTGGGGAGATCCGCATTGGTCGGCACCGCACGCTGCACGGTCGCGGCGCCCAGCGCCGCCGCCTTGCGGCCCATCGTATCGGCTTCGCGTTCGAGCGCTTTGTCGTCGTTGACGGGCACCGCGTCGCCGAGCCGCAGCGTCGGGCGCACGCGGCCCTGGGCTTGCTGGACGACGTGCCAGGCCTCGTGCGGCAGATGGCGTTCCTGGCCGCGCGCCAGATGGATGTCGCGGCCCTGGGCGTAGGCGAGCGCGTCGAGCCGGGCGGGCTTGGGCGAATTGTAGTGCACCCGCACGTCGCCCAGCGAACGGCCCGACAGGCTTTCGATGCCGCTGCGCAGCGTGCCGGGCAGGGACTTGCCCTGCAGCGCCGGTCCTTGCGCCGCTGCCGCCATTCGCTGCGCGGCTGCCAACGCGCCGCTGGCTTTGGGGGCAAGCTGCCGCGCGCCGACGGCGGCGGGTTCGGCAGCCGAATTGCGTTTGGCGGCAGATTTTTGCATCGCTTGTCTCCCGGATCGAACGCAGCATAGATCGAAACCGGGGCTGCACGCAAACGACGAAATAGATTATCCGAAACGCGCCAATTTAAACGCTTCGTCGCGCGCGAACAGATACAGCAGCGTGCGCAAGGCGCGGCCGCGCTCGCTCTCCAGTTTGGGATCGGTTTCGAGCGCCAACCGGGCGTCGTCGCGCGCGACTTCCAGCAGATCGGCATGCACGGCCAAGTCGGCCAAGCGGAATTGCGGCAGGCCCGACTGTTTGGTGCCGAGTACTTCGCCGGCACCCCGCAAACGCAGATCCTCCTCGGCGATGCGAAAGCCGTCTTCGGTTTCGCGCAGGATCGTCAGGCGCGCTTTGGCCGTCTCGCCCAAAGGCTGCGCATAGAGCAAAACGCAGCTGCTCTCGGCGGCACCCCGGCCGACCCGGCCGCGCAACTGGTGCAATTGCGCGAGGCCGAAACGCTCGGCGTGCTCCACGACCATCACCGTGGCGCTCGGCACATTGACGCCGACCTCGATCACGGTCGTGGCGACCAGCACGCCGGGCGGACCTTCGACGAAGGCCGCCATCGCGGCGTCTTTTTGGGCCGGTTTGAGCTTGCCGTGGATCAAATGCACGCGGCCTTCGCCCAGCCGCTCGGCGAGCGCGGCATGGCGCTGGGTGGCCGCGGCAAGGTCGAGGATTTCGGATTCGTCGACCAGCGGACACACCCAATAGACGCGCGCCCCCTGGTCGAGCTTGCGCGCGATGCCCTCGACCATTTCGTCCATGCGTTCGAGCGGCACGGCGACGGTTTTGATGGGCTTGCGGCCGGGCGGTTTTTCGGCGAGTTTCGAGACATCCATATCGCCGTACGCGCACATGACCAGCGTGCGCGGGATCGGCGTCGCGGTCATGATCAGCGTGTCGACTTCGCCTTCCTCGGATATTCCCTTGGCGGCGAAGGCAACGCGCTGGTGCACGCCAAAACGGTGCTGTTCGTCGACGACGACGAAGCCGAGTTCGTTGAACGCGACGTCGTCCTCGAACAGCGCATGCGTGCCCACGACAAGGTCGATCGTGCCCGCGGCAAGGCCGTCGAGCACGGCTTGTTTGGCTTTGCCCTTGTCGCGCCCGGTCAGCACGGCAAAGCGGATGCCGGTCGCTTCGGCGAGCGGCAGGATCGTTTCGAAATGCTGGCGTGCCAGGATTTCCGTGGGCGCCATTAGGGCGGTTTGCAGGCCGCATTCGACGGCGTTCAGCATCGCCAGAAACGCCACGACCGTCTTGCCGCTGCCGACATCGCCTTGCAGCAATCGCTGCATGCGGCCGCTTGCCCCCATGTCGCCCAAGATTTCCGAAAGCGCCGTTTTTTGCGCGCCCGTCAGATCGAAGGGCAGGGCCGCGAGCGCCTTGGCGCGCAACCGGCCGTCGCCCTCGAGCGCGCGGCCTTTTCGACGTTTCTGGTGCGCGCGCACAAGCGCCAAAGCGAGCTGGTTGGCGAGCAGCTCGTCATAGGCCAAGCGACTGCGCCACGCGGTTTCGAGGCCGGCATCTTCGTTGGATGTCGGCGCGTGCGCGCGCGCGAGGGCCGAACGCCAATCGAGCCAGCCGCGCTGCGCCACCAGATGCGCATCCGCCCATTCGGGCAGTTCCGGGGTTTTGGCGAGCGCTGCCTTGGCGGCTTTCGCCACGGTCTTGGGCGACAGGCCCGCCGTCAGGCCGTAGACGGGCTCGACGATCGCGATCTCGTCGAAGCGCGCGACGGGCACCATATGGTCGGGATGCGCCATCTGGGCTTCGTCGCGATAGCGCTCGATCCGGCCGCTGACCGCCATGATGTCGCCGACAGGCAATTGGCGCGTCAGGTAATCGCCTTTGACGCGGAAGAACACCAGATCGATCGGGCCGGATTCGTCCGCGCAATGCACGCGGTACGGCAAGCGCGAGGTGCGCGCGGGTTCGTGCGCCAGCACGCGCAGCTTCAGCGTGACGACCACGCCTTCGGGCGCCTGCGCCACCAGCGGCGAAAACCGCCGGTCGACCAAGCCCGTCGGCAGGTGCCACAGCATGTCGACCACATGGGGCCCGGCCGCGCGCTCGAGCAACGGCGCCATTTTGGGCCCCACGCCCGGCAGGGTCCGAAGTTCGGCAAACAGCGGAAACAGAATCGGCGGACGCATTGGCTACTTCCGGGGTGGGGGGCGACTTCCGGGGTGGGTGACAGGCGGCGGCAGGAGGGCTATATCCATGCCCCGATTCCAACAAGGCCGCCATGACCGAATCCTCGGACGTCCGCCGCAAACGCCTGATCCATCGCAGCGTCTATACCGGCATGAAAGAAACCGACATCCTGCTGGGGGCTTTTGCCCGCCAGCATGTGCCGGGTTTTTCCGAGGCCGAATTGGCCGAGTACGAGGCGTTGCTGGAAGCGGGCGATCCCCATATCCTCGACTGGGCCTTGGGCCGGGTCGCGCCGCCCGAGGCGTTCGATACGGGCGTGATGAATCTCCTCATAAACTTTAAAATCGTACGATAATCCATTGCTAAATTTATCTTTTGAAAACCGTATTGCTGCTGGAAAGCGGCTTGAGATCGCCGGGGCGCCGCCTGGCGTCGATGCCGGCGTTTTGGCCGCTTTGCTGCGCCAGGGCCAGGATGTTTTGCACATTGCGCGCGACGATGCGCGCATGAGCCTGCTCGCCGAAGCGCTTGTGTTTGCGGGCGCGCGGGCGCAAATCCTGACCTTCCCGGCGTGGGACTGCTTGCCCTATGACCGCGTGTCGCCCAATGGCGAGGTGGTCAGCCGCAGGCTCGATGCGCTGGTCGATCTCGCCCAGCCGACGACGCCCAAAACCGGCCGCCGCATCGTGCTGACGACGGTCAACGCGATCACCCAGCGCGTAGCGCCTCGCCGCAAATTTGCGAGCGCGTCTTTCGAAGCCAAAAAGGGCGGGCGCCTGAAGCTCGACGAGCTTTCGGCGTTTTTGGTGCGCGACGGCTACCGGCGCGCCGAAACGGTGCGCGAACCCGGCGAATACGCGCTGCGCGGCGGCATCGTCGATCTGTTCCCGCCAGGATTGGCCGAACCCGTGCGCCTCGATCTGTTCGGCGACACGATCGAACAGATCCGCCGTTTCGACCCGATGACGCAAAAAAGCAGCGGCACGCTCGACGCGTTCGCGCTCAAGCCCGTCAGCGAAGTGCTGCTCGATCCCGATTCGATCGAACGGTTTCGCTTGGGCTATCGCGGCGAATTCGGTGCCGTCGATGCGCGCGACGCGCTCTATGCGGCCGTGTCGGCGGGCCAGCGCTATCCCGGATTCGAACATTGGCTGCCCTTGTTCCATGACGGGCTCGAAACCCTGTTCGACTATATGCCGGGCGCGGTCGTCTCGCTCGACGACCAGATCGAGGAAGCCGCATCGGCGCGTTTCGAGCAGATCGAAGAGTTCTACGAAGCGCGCGTGCTGGCGCGCGAGGCGTTCCGCAAGGGCAAATCGGCCGACCAGTTCGGCGAGGCGGCATCGGGCTACAATCCCTTGCCGAGCGAGGCTTTGTATCTGAAACCCGCGCAATGGCGCTCCTTCCTCGCGGCGCGCGCGGTCGTGGCGCTGACGCCCTTTGCGCGGCCCGTCGGGGCCGACTGTATCGATGCGGGCGGGCGCGGCGGCATCGATTTTGCGGCCGAACGCGCCAAACCCGACGCCAATCTGTTCGACGCGGTGCGCGCGCGCGTCGCGGCCGAGCGGGCGGCGGGGCGCCGCGTGCTGATCTGCGCCTATTCGCCCGGTTCGCGCGAACGGCTGGCCCATTTGCTCAAAGAGCACGGGCTGTCGGAGATCGCGACTGTCAAAACCGCGGCCGAAATCGACGCGCTGGCGCCGCAGACCGTGGCCACGACCGTGCTCGGGCTCGAAAACGGTTTCTCGACGCCGGACCTTGCCGCGATCACCGAGCAGGACGTGCTCGGCGACCGGCTGGTGCGCGCCGCCCGCAAGCGCAAACGGCCCGACAATTTCCTGACCGAAGCGGCGGCGTTGGGCGAGGGCGACTATGTCGTGCATGTCGACCATGGTATCGGGCGCTATGACGGCCTCGTCACGATCGAAGTGGCGGGCGCGCCGCACGATTGTCTGCGCATCGTCTATGCCGACAACGACAAGCTTTTTGTGCCGGTCGAAAACATCGAAATGCTGTCGCGCTACGGCTCGGAAGACGCCGGCGCGCAGCTCGACAAATTGGGCGGGGCGGGCTGGCAGTCGCGCAAGGCGCGCGTCAAGAAACGCGTGCTCGAAATCGCCAACCATCTGATCCAGCTTGCCGCCGAACGCCAATTGCGCGAAGGCGAACGCCTTGCCCCCGCCGAAGGGCTGTTCGACGAATTCTGCGCGCGCTTTCCCTATGTCGAAACCGAGGACCAGGCGCGCGCGATCGCCGAGACGCTCGACGACCTGGCAGCCGGCAAGCCGATGGACCGGCTGGTGTGCGGCGATGTCGGTTTCGGGAAAACCGAGGTCGCGCTGCGCGCGGCGTTTGTCGCGGCCATGGCGGGCGTGCAGGTGGCGGTCGTGGTGCCGACAACGCTGCTCGCGCGCCAGCACTACCGCAATTTCAAGAAACGCTTCGAAGGCTTTCCGGTGCGCGTGGCCCAGCTCTCGCGGCTGGTACCCGCCAAGGACCAGATGCAGACGCGCCTCGACGCCGAAGCGGGCCGCGTCGAGATCGTCATCGGCACGACCGCGCTGCTGGCCAAATCGGTCAAGTTCAAGCAGCTCGGGCTCGTCGTGGTGGACGAGGAACAGCATTTCGGCGTGACCCAGAAGGAACGCCTCAAGGAACTGCGCGCCGACGTGCATGTGCTGACGCTCTCGGCGACGCCCATTCCGCGCACGCTGCAAATGGCGCTGGCGGGCGTGCGCGATCTCTCGCTGATCGCGAGCCCGCCGGTGGACCGCTTGGCGGTGCGCAGTTTCGTGCTGCCCTTCGATCCGGTCGTCATCCGCGAAGCGATCATGCGCGAGAAATTTCGCGGCGGGCAGACCTTCTATGTCGTGCCGCATATCGAAGATCTGGGCGCGGTGCGCGATCGGCTGCAGCAGACCGTGCCCGAATGCAAAATCGCCGTCGCGCACGGCCAATTGGCGCCGGCCCAGATCGAAGACGTCATGGTCGGCTTCGTCGAAGGGCGTTTCGACATTCTGGTCTCGACCAACATCATCGAAAGCGGCCTCGACATCCCGACCGCCAACACGATGATCATCCACCGGGCCGACATGTTCGGCCTTGCCCAGCTCTACCAGCTGCGCGGACGCGTGGGGCGCGGCAAACTGCGCGCCTACGCGTATTTCACCGTGCCGGGCGACCGCGTGCTGTCGGCCGGCGCGCAAAAACGCCTCGAGGTGATGCAGACGCTCGACTCGCTTGGCGCAGGTTTCCAGCTTGCCTCTTACGATCTCGATATTCGCGGGGCCGGCAATCTGTTGGGCCAGGAACAATCGGGCCATATCCGCGAAGTCGGCGTCGAGCTCTACCAGCAGATGCTCGAAGACGCGGTCAATGCCGCGCGCAGTTCCGGCCCCAAAGAGGGCGCCGACGAATGGGCGCCGCAAATCGGGCTCGGCACGCCCGTGCTGATCCCGGAAGACTATGTGCGCGATTTGAACGTGCGCTTGGGGCTCTATCGGCGCCTGGCGGGCCTTGTCGATCGCGCCGAGATCGACGCGTTTGCCGCCGAACTCGTCGACCGTTTCGGCCCGCTGCCCGCCGAGGTGCAGAACCTGCTCGACATTATCGAACTCAAACGCCTGTGCAAGCTCGCGGGCGTCGACAAGGTCGATGCGGGGCCCAAAGGCGCGGTGCTGGGTTTCCGCAAAAACAAATTTGCGGCGCCCGACAAGCTGATCCAGATGGTCTTCAAACAGCCCACGCTGCTGAAGCTGCGCCCGGACCATCGTCTGGTCTATTTGCGCGCCTGGGACGAACCCGCCGACCGTCTCAAAGGCATGCGCAAATTGCTGGGCGAGCTTGCCAAGCTGGCTGCCTGAGGTTCACGCGCAGCGCGCCCAGTCGCGCGCGTAGGCCTCGCGCGTGTCCATTTCGGCGTGGCGGGCGGTTGCCACGGAAAGCGCGGATTGGAACGCGGCCTCGATCGGGCGCCGCAGCCGTTCGCGAAACACGGCGAGCGCCGAATTGGGCGCGCCTGTCAGCGTGCCGAGCTGCGGCGCCTGTTCCGCCAGCACGCGCTCGATGCGGGTTTTGGCGTCCTCGACGAAATCCAGATTGATGCGCACATGGCGGCTTTCGTGCTCGAGCACCACGTCGCGCTGGCAGGTGCCCGAGCGCGTCGCGTCGCGCGCGATATAGATGCGATGGCGCTCCATGCGCAGATCGACCTCGATCCGCTCGGGCGCCACGCACGCTTGGCGGCCGGTGCCGACGCTGGTTGCCGTCATGCTCCAATCGAGCTTGAAATCGGCGACGGTCAGGCCCGCCGGCCGTTGGCCGTGCTGGGTGCGCGTGCCGAACTGCCCGTCGCGCGCCTGCGACACGCGCGCAAGGTCGCCCACTTCCAGCGAATAGTCGACCGTCGCCTGCAGCGGCCGTTTGCGCACGGTGTAGGTCGGGCGCCCGGTCGGGCAGGCGGGTGTCTGTCCCAAGGCAGGGCTTGCCGCCAGCGCCGCGACACCCGCGACAAAAAACCGCCGCGAGAGGCACGCGCACGCCATCGAACGTCACGCCGCTTCGCGCACCTGGCGGAATACGTCGGCGAACGTTTCCGGCGGCTGCGCGCCGGAGATCAGATATTTGCGCTCGATCACGAAGGCCGGCACGCCGTCGATGCCGACCTTGCGCGCGAACGCGTCTTCCTCGCGGACCAGCGCGTCGTCTTCGTCGGATTCGAGATACGCGCGCGCGGCCGCCGCATCGAGCCCGGCGTGGCCCGCAACATCCGCCAGCACGTCGATATCGCCGACATCGCGCGCTTGGGCAAAATAGGCGACGAACAGCGCTTCGACGATTTCGTCGGCGCGGCCGTTGGATTCGCCCCAGCGGATCAAGCGGTGGGCGCGCACGGTGTTGGGCGTGCGCTGCATGCGCTCGAACGCAAACGGGATGCCTTCTTCCAGGCCCGCCGCGATCACGTGTTTGTAGCGCTCGCCGCCGTCGTCTTTGCCGAATTTGGCGCGCAGATAGTCTTTGCGCGACATGCCTTCGACCGGCATGTCGGGATTGAGCTGGAACGGGCGCCAGCCGATCTGGATTTCGCCGGGCGCTTCGGATGCCAAAGCGCGTTCGAGCCGCCTTTTGCCGATAAAGCACCAGGGGCAGATAACGTCGGAGACGATGTCGATGCGGATCATGTTGCAAGCCTAGCATTTGAACGATTGACGCGCCTAGGGGGCGTTTCGGACAATGACGCCCAGGGGAAGGAAACCGACATGGCGCCCAAACGCTCGATCTACGAGGACGGTCTCGACAAAAATGCGGCGAACCACGCGCCGCTGACGCCGCTTGGATTCCTGTTCCGTGCGGCTTCGGTCTATCCGACCAAGACCGCGATCGTGCACGGCCGGCAGCGCATCGCCTATGCCGCGTTCGCCGCGCGCGTGCGGCGTTTTGCCCATGCGCTCGTCAAGCGCGGCTTGAAGGCGGGCGAGACGGTGTCGATCCTCGCGCCCAACATTCCGGCGATGCTGGAGGCGCATTATGCCGTGCCGCTGGCAGGCGGCGTGCTCAACGCGCTGAACTACCGGCTCGATGCCGCGACGATCGGCTTCATCCTCGACCATGCCGAAACGCGTTTTGTTCTGGTCGATCGCGAGTTCGCAGGCACGATGCAAGCGGCGCTCGCGCGCGCGAAGTCGAAACCGACCGTGATCGATATCGACGACCGCGAATATGCGGGCGAGGGGCCGCGGCTGTCGGCGCTCGAATACGAAGATTTTCTGGCCGAGGGCACGCCCGACTACGAAGGGCGCTGGCCCAAGGACGAGTGGCAGGCGATCTGCCTGCTCTACACGTCGGGCACGACGGGCGATCCCAAGGGCGTCGTCTACCACCATCGCGGCGCGTTCTTGAACGCGATGGGCAACGCGCTGGTTTTCGGCTTGCGGCCCGAGAGCGTGTATCTGTGGACGCTGCCGATGTTCCATTGCTCGGGCTGGTCCTATACCTGGGCGGTCACGTCGGTCGGCGGCACGCATGTGTGCTTGCGGCGCGTCGATCCGGCGCTGATTTTTCCCTCCATTCGGCAGAACAAAGTCACGCATATGTGCGGCGCCCCCATCGTGCTGAACACTTTGGCCAACGCGCCCGAGGGCGTGCGCGAAAAACTGCCGCAGCGCGTGGAGGTGATGACCGGCGGTGCCGCGCCGCCCTCGGCGATCATTGCGGCGATGGAGAATCTGGGGTTTCGCGTCACCCATGCCTACGGGCTTACCGAAAGCTACGGGCCGGCCACCTTGTGCGAATGGCAGCCGGGCTGGCCCGATCTGCCTCTCGACGAACGCGCGCGGCTGATGGCGCGCCAGGGCGTGGCGTATCCGACATTGGGCGCGCTGGCCGTGCTCGATCCGGCAAGCGCCAAGCCGGTGCCGTCGGACGGCAAGACGCTCGGCGAAATCGCGCTCAAGGGCAACACGGTGATGAAGGGGTACCTCAAAAACCGCAAGGCAACGCGCAAAGCCTTCAAGGGCGGCTGGTTTCGCACGGGCGATTTGGCCGTGCGCCACAAGGACGGCTATGTCGAGGTCAAGGACCGCTCGAAGGACATCATCATTTCGGGCGGCGAGAACATTTCCTCGCTCGAAGTCGAGGAGGCGCTCTATCTGCATCCGGCCGTGATGGAAGCCGCGATCGTCGCCAAGCCCGACGCCAAATGGGGCGAGACGCCGTGCGCGTTCGTGGCGCTGAAGCCGAACGTCGCGGGCATTTCGGGGGCCGAATTGATCGCGTGGCTGCGCGGGCGGCTTGCGCATTTCAAATGCCCGCGCTACGTCGTGTTCGGGCCTTTGCCGAAGACCTCGACCGGCAAGATCCAGAAATTCGTGCTGCGCAAGAGAGCCCAAGAAATTTCATGACCCCTCCTTTCGACCTCGCGGGCCAAGTGGCGCTCGTCACGGGCGCCTCGTCCGGCCTCGGGCACGCGATGGCGCTGACGCTCGCGCGGGCAGGCGCGCGCGTCGCGGTCGCGGCGCGCCGCGTCGACCGGCTCGAAAGCCTGTGCGCCCAGATCGCGGCCTTCGACGGGCGCGCGCTGGCGGTCGCGATGGACGTGACCGATGCGGCGAGCGTGACCGCGGGTTTTGCGGCCGCGCAGACCGAATTGGGACCGCTGGCGATCTGCGTCAACAATGCAGGCATCGGGCGCCGCGAAGATACGCGCAAGACCGACGATGCCGCGTGGCGCGAGACGATGGCAACCAACCTCGACGGCGCCAACTACGTCGCGCGCGCGGCTGCGGGCGCCATGGTCGCGCAAGGGACCGGCGGGTCGATCGTCAATATCGCCTCGATCCTGGGGCTGCGGCCGAGCCCGCGCGTGCCCGCCTATTCGGCCGCCAAGGCCGCCGTGATCAGCCTCACGCAGTCGCTGGCACTGGCCTACGCGCCGCATAAGATCAGGGTCAACGCGATAGCGCCGGGCTATATCGAAACCGACCTCAACCGCGAGCATCTGCGCTCGCCTGGCGGCGCCAAGATGGTCGAGCGCGTCGCGCTCGGCCGGTTCGGCCAGGCGGCGGATCTCGACGGCGCGCTGCTGTTGCTCGCCTCCGACGCCGGGCGCTACATGACGGGCAGCGTGCTCGTCGTCGATGGCGGCCACACGCTCGCTTTTCTCTAGACCGCAGGAGTCCGCCCCATGATCGTCGACGTGCGCAGCTACACGGCCCATCCCGGCAAACTGCCCGGCTATTTCGCCCAGTACGCGGCCGAAGGCTATCCGGTGCAGACGCGCCATCTGGGCCAGCCGCGCGGCTATTACGGCGTCGAGATCGGCACGATGAACACGGCGATCCATCTGTGGGGCTACAAGGACATCGCCGAGCGCCAGGCCAAGCGCGACGCGATGGCAAATGACCCGGCGTGGCAGGCATGGCTCGGCAAAAGCGCGGGCACTTTCGCGAACCAGCAAAACAGCATCATGAAGCCGGCACCCTTCTATCCGATCGAAGGGCATCCCACGGGCAGCTACGGCGTGATGGATTTCAGGCTCTACACGGTCCAGCACGGCAAGCTGCCCGCGTTCCTGAAAATCTACGCCGAGATGGGGCTGCCCCTGCAGCTCGACTATCTGGGCAATTGCGTGGGCTGGTACCAGTCCGACATTGGCGGGCTCAACCAGGCCCTGCATATGTGGGGCTACAAGGACATGGCCGACCGCCAGACGCGGCGCGCCGCGATGGCGGCCGATCCGGCGTGGGGCGCCTATCTGAAGGAAGGCAGCCCGCTGCTGCAGCGCATGGACGTGCAATTGCTCGTCAACGCGCCTTTCTTCAAACCGTAGCGGCGCCGCGCGATGGATTTTTCGCTTTCCCCCAAGGTCGAGCGCACGCGCCTGGCCGTCCGCAATTTCGTCGAAAAAGAGCTGATCCCGCTCGAAGCCGACGACATCCATTGGGGCGACGGGGAAAACGTGCGCCTCGACCTGCTGCAGGGCTTGCGCGCCAAGGCCAAAAAGGCCGGGCTGTGGTCGCTGCAATTGCCCAAGGCGCTGGGCGGCGGCGGGCTCGACAAGGTCGGCATGGCGGCGTGCTACGAGGAGATGGGCCGCGCGCTGTTCGGGCCGGTCGTCTTCAATTCGGCCGCGCCCGACGACGGCAACATGATGGTACTGGCCAAGGTTGCAACCGCCGCCCAGCAGAAAAAATGGCTGATGCCGATCGTCGAGGGCAAGGTGCGCTCGGCGTTTGCCATGACCGAACCGGACCCCGGCTCGGGATCGGACCCTACGATGATGCTGACGCATGCGGTCAAAAAGCGCGGCAAATGGATCGTGCGCGGCAAAAAATGGTTCATCACCGGGGCGGGCGAGGCCAAGCACTTTATCTTGATCGCGCGCACCTCGGCCGACGCGCGCAAGGGGCTCAGCGCCTTCCTGTTCCATGCCGACCAGCCGGGCTGGCGCATCGTGCGGCGCATCCCGATCATGGGACCCGAGGAACATGGCGGGCATTGCGAGATCGAATTCGACGGCCTCGAAATCGACGATGCCGACCGGCTGATGGAGGTCGGCGACGGCTTGAAGCTCACGCAAATCCGTCTGGGCCCTGCGCGCCTCACGCACTGCATGCGCTGGCTTGGCATGGCCCGGCGCGCGCTCGAAATCGCGTTGCCCTATGTGCAGACCCGCAAGAGTTTCGGCCACAAGCTGATCGACCACGAGGGCGTGCAGTGGATGCTGGGCGAGGCCGCCATGCAGATCGAAACCGGGCGGCTGCTGACCATGCGCGCGGCCTGGAAACTCGACCGGGGCGATTTCGCGCGCAAAGAAGTGTCGATGGCCAAAGTCGCGGTCGCCGACGTGCTGCACAAATCGATCGACACCGCCATCCAGCTTATGGGCGCGCGCGGCTATTCCAGAGATACCAAGCTCGAATGGATGTACCGCTATGCGCGCCAGGCCCGCCTGGTCGACGGCGCGTCGGAAGTGCACAAGATGGTGCTCGCCAAGTTCCTCGCCAACGAAGGCACGGAGTTCTGGGGATGGCGCTAGCCGCGCACGCGGCCCCGCCCCGGCTGGCGGGCTGGCTGGTCGGCGCCTTGGGCGCCACGCAAGTTCAGGTGGTCGCGTGGCGCCAGCTCGCCGGCGGCGCCATCCAGGAAAACTGGGCCTTCGAAGCGCGCGTGCGCGGCGGCGCGTTCGACGGAAAACTCGATGCCGTGCTGCGCACCGACGCGCCCACCGGCGTTGCCGCAAGCCACGGGCGCGCGGCGGAGTTCGCCATTCTTGCGGCCGCGCACGGCGCGGGCGTGCTGGTGCCCGAGCCGATCGCGCTGTGCGCCGAGCCTGCGATCATCGGCAAACCGTTCTATGTGATGCGGCGCGCGGCGGGCACGGCGCTCGGCCATATTCTTACCAGCGACGCCAAATGGACGGGCGACCGGGTGCGGCTTGCCCAAACGCTGGGCGCCGAACTTCGCAAGCTGCACGCGATCGCGCCGCCGCGCGGCGATCTGGCGTTTCTGGGCGAACCGCCCGCGTCGCCCGCGTTGGCGTCGGTCGCCGAATACCGGAAATGGCTCGACTTCTATCGCAGCGGCCGGCCGGCGCTCGAACTCGCGCTGCGCTGGCTCGAACGCCACGCGCCGGTTTCGGACAGGATCGTCCTCTGCCATCGCGATTTTCGCACCGGCAACTACATGGCGGACGACAGCGGCCTTACCGGCATTCTCGACTGGGAATTTGCGGGGTGGAGCGATCCGCTCGAAGATCTCGGGTGGTTCTGCGCCAAATGCTGGCGCTTCGGGCAGACCGCGCGCGAAGCGGGCGGCATCGGCGAACGCGCCGATTTTCTGCGCGGCTACGGCCATGCGGTCGATGCGGACAAGCTGCGCTATTGGGAGATCATGGCGCATGCGCGCTGGGCGATCGTGGCGCTCCAGCAAAGCGAACGGTTCGTGGCCGGCGGCGAGGCCTCGCTCGACCTGGCTTTGACGGGGCGGCGCATCGCCGAACTCGAATACGAAATGCTGGCCATGATCGACGCGCAGGCGCAAGCGGGCCCGATGCCCGCAAACCTGCCCGGCGACCGCGCGAACGCGCACGAGCTTGCCGCACTCGCGCGCGACGTGCTGGCGCGCGAATTGCTGCCGGGCCTCGGCGAGGAGCTGCGCCTCAAAGGCCTTATGGCCGCCAATGCGCTCGGCATCGTCGCGCGGTCGCTTCCCCGCGAGAGCGCAAGCGCCGATTGCCGCGACTTGGTCGCGCGCATCCGAAGCGGCGCCCACGATGCGGATGCGGGCCTGCACGGCGCGCTGCGCGACGAGGCCAAAAGCCGCACGCTGGCCGTCAATCCGAAATACGCCTTTTGATTTACCAGCCGGCGACGCGCGGCCACTCGGCGACGACCGTGTCGTCGGGGCCGTCGACCACGTAGTAGCGGTCGTAGCCCGCCGCCGTCATGCACACGTGGTTGGGCAGCACATGCAGCTTGGAGCCGAGCGGAAATTCCGCGAAGGGCAGGGGCGCCGTCGCGTCGAGCCCGTTGCGCTGGCTCAAAATGCCGTGCTCCTGGTGCACGTCGAGCACCGCCACGTCGGCGCGCGGGCCGGGGCTGTTCGTGCCGCGCACGAGCCCGAAACCGACCTGCGCCAGCCGCGCATTGGCGCCCGTATCCTTGGACAGCGCCAGCGCGCCCGCATCGAGCAGCACATGGTTGCGCTGGCGATGGTGGCCGATCACGCTCGCCAGCACCGAAACGGCCAGATCTTCGGCCGCGCACATGCCAAGCCCGTGCTGGAAAAGGTCGAAGAAGACGAAATTGCCGGGACGCATTTCCGTCGCGCCCGCAAGATGGCCGGCATGCAGGGCGGTCGGCGTCGAGCCGACGCTGACCATCGCGCATTTGAGGCCGGCCGCGCGCACGCGCTCGGCCGCGCGCACGACGCCCGCGCGCTCCGCCTCGGCGACCGCAACGATTTCGCCGATATCGGCGCAGCCGTAGGAATGGCCCGCATGCGCCATCACGCCCGCGAGCATGCCCGCGTCCGCGAGCGTGCGCGCGACCGCCTGCAGTTCGGGCGCGTCGGGGGCGATTCCCGCGCGTCCGCCGCCGGTGTCGATTTCGATCGCGACGTTGAAGCGCGCGCCCAGCGCCCCGGCCCGCGCCACGACCGCGCGCGCGGTCTCGAGATCGTCGAGGATCAGCGTCAAAGCGGGCGCGCGCGCCATGATTTTCGCCGCGCGCTCGAGCTTGGCCGGCACGATGCCCACGGCATAGAGAATGTCGCCGAACCCGGCGGCCGCAAAATGCGCGGCCTCGGCCAGCGTCGAGACGGTGATGGGGCCGGGCTCGCCGCCATGCACGAGCAGCGCCACGTCGACAGACTTGGCGGTCTTCAAATGCGGGCGCAGCCGCACGCCGAGCGCTTTGGCGCGCGCGGCCATGCGCGCGACGTTGCGCGCGAGCCGCGTGCGGTCGAGAACCAGACAGGGCGTGGGAAGGTCGCCGAGACGCACGCGCAACTGCCTAACGGCCGGGGGGCGTTGGCGGAGCCATCGCGCGCAGCAGGGCATCGACATGCCAGCCCTGGAACATGCGGATGCCCACCGCCTGGCCGAGTTCGAAGGCCATCGGCGTTTCGCAGCGCCCCATGATGATGCGGTTGATGTCCGCCTCGGCCAGCATCGCCGCCAGGCCCTTCATGCGCCAGTCTTCGGCGTGGTCGCGGAAGAAGAACATCTTGACCAGATCGGCGCGCAGCTCGGCGCGGCGGAAGAACGTCAGCGTGTCGGGCGTGAGGCCGTCCAGCAGCGTGCGGTAGCCCGATTTCTGCAGCGTGTCGAGCGCCTTGTTGTAGAGCTCGAAATCCGCGAACACGTCCTGGCGCGGAACCTCGACGATGATGCTGCCTTTGGGAATGAAATTGCCGATCCGCTGGTCGAACTCGCGGAACTTGTCCGACAGAATGGAATCCACGTTGAGATTGATCGAGATGTTGCCCGCCGCCTTCGTCAGGTGCCCCTCGGCCAGCGCGCGCAGCAGACGCGCGTCGAAGGTGCGGGTCAGGATCTGGAACAGGCCGCGCTGGCCGCGCATATTGATACGCGGCACGATCATGTTGCGCAGATCGTTGACGGCAAAATGGTGCTCGCGGAAGATCGGTCGCAACTGGTTTGCCGTCAGCGCGATCGCGACCGGCTGGTTGCGCAGCATGGATTTGAGATCGGTCTTGGCGACCAGCTCTTCGAAATTCGCCAGGATCGCGGGCGTGAAAGCCTGGAAAGCCGGCCCCATATTGCCCGCCTGCGCGGCGGCGCCGGGCGCGCGCTGGAGCGCGCGCAGGCGCGCTTCGGTCTGGCTTTTCTGGTCTTCGAGCGCGCGCTTGGCGTAGTCGTAGAAATCGTTGAACTGGGTTTCGAAACTGTACCAGGTGCAGGATTCTTCGATGTTCTCGTCCGGCATGCCGGTGGCGACCGAATGGCGGCGCAGCAATTCGTCGAGCTCGGTGACGATGTTTTCGAACTGCTGGGGATTGTCGACGCGAAACACGAACACGATGTCGAAACTGGCCTGCGAATAGACGGTGCCTTCGGCGCGCTGCACCATCTCGCGGATGGCGTGGAAAATGACGTAGAAATTCTCGCGCCGCCGGTTGAACCACGCCTGGCGATTCATCGAAATGACGACCGACATGCGCGGCACCGTGTTTCCCGTCCGCTTGATGCGGTCGAGATCGGAGAGCAGCGTTTCCTCGTCGGTCCGTTGCGGGGTTGCGTCCATCGTCGTGTCCTAAAGCCGAGTCGGATTCTACGCACGAGACTTCTGTTTTGTAACGCGAATTTCGGCCGTCGCGAACGGAAACGGTACGAAAATCGGCGTTTTTGTTGGATGCGTCGGCAAACGGCGATAGAGTTTGCGGCCATGAGCGAAACCGCCCCCGCCGCCGCGCTTCGCGAACCGCGCGCCTATGTCGCCATCGGCGCGTCGGCGGGCGGGCTGGAAGCGTTGCGGGCGCTGGTCGGGCGGCTGCCGCCCGATACGGGTTTTGCCGTGATCGTCGCCCAGCATCTGGCGCCGCAGCATGCGAGCATGCTGGCGGCGCTGCTGTCGCGCGAGAGCCGGGTGCCGATCGAAGAAGCGCGCGACGGCGTGCGCCTGGCGGCCGACCGCATCTATATCACGCCGCCCAATTGCGACATCGCGGTGCGCGGCGGCGCCATCGTGCTGCAGCGCCCGCATTCCGATCGCGGCCCCAAACCCTCGGTCAACGTGCTGTTCGAAAGCCTGGCCAAGGCCTATGGCGTGCGCGCGATCGCGATCGTGCTGTCGGGCACGGGCAGCGACGGAGCGGCCGGCATTCGCGCGATCAAGGCGGCGGGCGGCCTCGCCATCGTGCAGAACGAAGAGAGCGCCAAATACAACGGCATGCCGCAGGCGGCGATCGAAACCGGCGTCGTCGACGTGATCCTGCCGCCCGACGCCATCGGCGCCGAATTGCCGCGCATCGCGGCGGCGCCGCGCGACTTCGCGCCGCCCGCGCCGCCGGTCGTGCAGCGTTCCGACATCGAAGAAGTCTTCGCGCTGCTCAACGAACGCCACGGCATCGATCTGCAGAACTACAAGCCCGGCACCGTGCAGCGGCGCGTCGAATCGCGCATGGCCGCGACGCGCATGGCGAGCACGGCCGCGTTCCTGGCGCTGCTGCGCGCCAAACCGGCCGAGCTCGACCGGCTCGCCCAGGCGATCATGATTCCGGTCACGTCGTTTTTCCGCGACCCCGAAGTGTTCGACGCGCTGGCGGGCGCGCTCGACGCGATGCTGGCAAGCGCTGCGGGCACGGCGCCGCTGCGCGTGTGGATTCCGGGCTGTTCGACGGGCGAGGAGGCCTATTCGATCGCCATCTCGCTGGTCGAAGCGCTGGAACGCGCCAAGAGCGCGCGCAAGGTGCAGATTTTCGCGACCGATATCGACGAGGAAGCGATCGCCGTCGGCCGGCGCGGCGTCTATCCCTACGACGCGCTCGCCGCCGTCGATCCGCATCTGGTGCAGAAGCATTTCGTCGACACGGGCGAGGCCTACCAGGTCGCCAAGGACGTGCGCGAACGGCTGGTCTTCGCCAAACACAATCTGCTGCGCCAGCCGCCGTTCCTGCGCGTCGATCTGGTATCGTGCCGCAATCTGCTGATCTATTTCAAGGCCGAGATCAACGCGCAGCTGATCGCCTTGTTCCACCGCGCGTTGCGCGTCGACGGGCTGCTGCTGCTCGGCAAGTCCGAGACGCTGGGCGCCCATTCCGAACTGTTCGAGCCCCTCAACCGCAAGGCCAAATTGTCGCGCCGGCGCGGCGTGCCCGCAGGCGCCGAGCCCGGCGTGCGCAATCTGGTGCCGCTTGGCGCCATCTATCCGGGTGCCCGCCCGCGCGTCGAAATTCCGCCGCGCATCTCGACCCAGACGCTGATCGAGCGTGCACTCGCCGAAGCGTTCGCGCCAAAATCGGTGCTCGTCGACGAGAACCTCACACTGCTGCAGGCGCACGGCGCCGTCGGCGAAATTTTGCAGATCGCCCCCGGCAAACCGGACCTGTCGGTGGCGAGCCTCGTGCCGCGCACACTTGGCACGATGATCCGCTCGCTGGTGCACAAGACCAAGCGCGAAGGCATTCCAAGCGAGGCAAGCGACATCGATCCCGACGACGGGCGCGGCGTGCGCGTCGGCGTGCGTCCGGTGCCCGTGCCGGGCGAAAACCTGCAATACTATCTGGTCAGTTTTCTTGCCGCACCCGCGGCGCTGGGCGCCACGCTGGCCGAACCCGGGCGCGCCGCCGAGCAGACCGTGGTCGAGATGCGCCACGAGCTGACGGCCGCGCGCGAGCATCTGCAGACCGTGACCGAAGAGCTCGAGACGGCCAACGAAGAGTTGCAGTCGTCCAACGAGGAACTGCAGTCGGCGAACGAAGAGCTGCAATCGACCAACGAGGAGCTCGAGACCTCGAACGAGGAACTGCAATCCACGAACGAGGAACTGCAGACGATCAACGAGGAACTCGAGCAGAAAAGCGCCGAGCTGCACGAGGCCAATACCGACCTGCTGAACATCCAGAATTCGATCCAGGCGCCGCTGGTCGTCGTGGACAGGGCCGGGCGCTTGCGCCGCTTCAACGCGGCCGCCGCCGAAACTTTCGGGCTTACGGCCGACAATCTGGCGGACGGCGTGTCGCGCATCCGCCAGGCAACCGGCGTCGAAGATCTGGTGGCGCGCATCGACGGCGTGCTGCAGCGCGGACGCACCTACGAACGCCAGATCGCGTTCGGCGGGCGCGACTACCAGCTTGGCATCGTGGCCAACCGCGACGATGCCGACGCCACGATCGGCGCGCTGCTGTTCTTCTACGAGAACACCGAGTCCGTGCGCACCCAGCGCGTGCTCAAGGAGCAGGAAACGGCCCTGCGCACGCTGGCCGGCGCCCAGACCGCGACGCTCGACGGCGTGCCGGCGCATCTGGCGCTCGTCGATGCGGTCGGGCGCATCGTCGCGACCAACAAAGCGTGGGACGATTTCGCGCGCCTCAACGGCGCCAGCGGCGCCAATTTCGGCACCGGCGCGAACTACATCGAAGTGTGCCGCACGGCGACGGGCGACTGCGCGGAAGAAGCCCAGGACGTCGCCAACGGCCTCAGCCGCGTGCTGGCGGGCGAGCTTGCCGAATACAGCATCGAGTATCCGTGCGGCACGGCCGAAATTCAGCGCTGGTACCGCTGCGCGTGCCGGCCCGTGTGGCTCAACGGCGAACGCGCGGCGGTGGTCAGCCATATCGACATTTCCGACCGCAAGCTTGCCGAAATTTCGCTGCGCGCCGCCGAGGCCAAGGCGCGCGAGGAATCGGCCTTCCGCGAACGTTTCCTTGCCGACGTCAGCCGCGAGATGCGCGCCCCCCTCGACACGATCCTGGGCATTTCGGAATCGATCGAACGCTCGGGCGGCGACCGGCTCGCCTCCGACGCGCATGACATCCACGACAGCGCCGAGCATCTGCTGGATTTCGTCGCGCGCATGTTCGAGCTGTCGAATGTCGATGCGGGGCCGGGGCTGCTGCGCGACACCGAAGCCAATCCGGGGGAGATCGCGCGCTCGGTCGTGCGCATGCTCGAAGCCGACGCAAGCCGGCGCGGCCACCGTCTGTCGGCGGCGATCGCGCGCGACCTGCCGCGGCTGCGCTGCGATGCGGGCCTCGTGCGCCAGATGCTGCTCAACCTGGTCGGCAATGCGGTGCGCTTTTCGCCGCCGGACTCGCTGGTGTCGATCCATATCCTGGAGCGCGCGGGGCGAATCGAAATTTCGGTGCGCGACGGCGGCCCCGGATTTTCAGCCGACGAAGTGCTGAAACGCCGTCGCGCGGACGAAGCGCGCGGCAAAAAAGCCGGCGCGCGCGAGACGGCGGCCGACGGCGGGCGCAGCCTAGCGCTCGTTCAGACGCTCGCCAAACTGCACGGCGCCGAGCTGCGGCTCACGAGCCGGATCGGCGAGGGCGCGGTCGCCACGCTCGCCTTTCCGGTCGAGCGGACGGTCGGGACGGGCAGCGAACCGCGCGCGAAATTCTCGGCCGACGACTAGCTCGCCGCGCCGGGCGGGCCGAAGGCGCGCGGGCGCAGGCCCGCATGGAACCAGTTCACGAACGCGTAGATGTCGAAGACCGGGCGCGCGATCGACTGCGACAGCGCGCGCGCATAGGGCGCCATGTTGGTGCATTCGAGCAGCACCGCGCCGATCTCGGGGTGGCGTGCGACCAGCGCTTGGCCCGCATCCAGCATGTCGGCTTCGGCGGCCGCGCAGTCGAGCCTGTCTTCGTTGCCCAGAATCGCGCGCGTGAATTCGCGCCCGCCTTCGGTTCCCATCACGGGCGTGCCCGCCGGCACGTTCGCGGCCGCCAAATGCGCGTCCGTCAGCGCGCCGGAATCGATCGTGAGGATGCCGACGCGCCGTCCCTTGGGCAGCAAAGCCTGGATCGCCGCCGCCTGCAGGAGACTGGAGGTTGCAACGGGCACGCCCGCATGCGCCGCAAGCTCGGACTGGAACAGCGAGAGAAACCCGCAATTGGTCGCAAGCCCGTCGGCGCCCTGCGCGACCAGATCGCTTGCCGCCTCTTTGAAGGCGTCGAGCAAGCCTGCCGCGCGTTCGCGCACCACGCGCTGGGGCGAGGCGTTCTTGACGAGCCGATAGAGCACCGGAAAGGGCCAGGTTTCGGCATTGCCCATGTCGCCGGGAATGCGCGGGAAGCGCGCTTCGAGCATCAGAATGCCGAGTCTGGCGCCGGTGATCGGCTTGCCGCCCGTGGCGATCCGGCTGGTCGGGTGCATGGTGGGGCCTCTTTTTCGAGCCAAGATTACACTTCTGCCGCAACCCGCTACGCCGCGCCGACGAATTTTGCAAGCTGGCCAACGGCAGGCTTCAATCGGGGCCGCGCGATACGATATGATTGCGCGACCTGCCAATGGAAGGAGAGGCCCCGTGGACTCAGTTACGATTGCCCTGCTCGTCGCGATGTTCCTGGTCGCGCTCGCCGTCTTCCGCGAACCGTTCTGCTGGTATTTCAAAATCAACCAGACGCTCGAGAACCAGAAAAAGATTCTGGCCAATCTGCAGGCCCACAAGCCCGACGAACGGGTCTAGGCTTTTCGCCGGAGCCGAGCGGGCTCTGCCGCAGTCGCACTCCGGCGGTGTTGCTTTTTGCTTGCTTGAACTGACCCATTGGATTAGTTTGCATTGTGCTGCAAACCGTTCCGATCAGCGTCGTCGAGACTCCCGAGTTCCTCTCCGCGACCCGCAAGCTGATGACCGACGGCGAGCGGGCGCTGCTGGTGGACTATCTCGCTTACAATCCGACTTCCGGCGACATCATCCCCGGAACCGGCGGCGTGCGGAAGCTGCGATGGAGTTTGGAGGGGCGGGGCAAGCGTGGCGGCGCGCGGGTGGTCTATTTCCATCACAATTCGGGCATGCCGCTCTTTGCTCTCACGGCCTATGCCAAGAACGAGCGAGCCGATTTGAGCCAGCAGGATCGCATCGATTTCCGGCGGCTGGCGGCGCTGCTGGTCGAGCGATCCAAACGGAGGAAATAATGGGCAAAGTTGCCGACAGCATTCGACGCGGCCTTCGCGAAGCGGTGGCCTATGCAAAGGGAACGGCGGACGAAAGCGCCTATCGCGTCAGCGTGCCCCTGAAGATCGATGTGAAAGCGATCCGGCGAAGTTTGGACATGACGCAGGACGAATTCGCGGGTCGATTTGGCTTCAGCGTCAACACGCTGCGACATTGGGAACAGGGTTCGCGACAGCCCGAGGGTCCGACACGGGCCTATCTTCGCGTCATCGAGCGCGCGCCCAAGGCGGTCCAAAAAGCCTTGCAGGCACCGTGACGCGAATGCGTGAGGCTTTCCGTGTCATTTGACATTCGATTTTTGGTCCGCACGGCAACAGCGCGCGGCGCGATTGGCGGTGCCGTGGCGGATGGGGTGAGATTCGAACTCACGGTCGGCTTGCGCCGACGGCGGTTTTCAAGACCGCTGCCTTAAACCACTCGGCCACCCATCCACGCCGACATTCGCGCTGACGCACCCGAACGGCCTGGAAATACGCGCTTCGTTCTAGCGGCGGATGTTGCGCGCGGCAAGCGCCAACGCCTAAAGTGCGACCCATCAAAATGTTCGGCGTCGATTTCCAGCTCTCTTTGTCCAAGCTGTTCTGGCTGGTCGCCGAACCCGCCAGCCTGTTGCTGTCGATATGGGTCGCGGGCTGCCTGGTTCTATGGACGCCGTGGTGGCGCTTGGGCCGATTGCTCGTGTGCGCGGCGGTGCTGGCGGCTTTGGCGGTGGCGCTCTTCCCGATCGGGCAGATGGCGCTGCGCCCGATCGAAGACCGCTTTCCGCCGCGCGCCGTGCTGCCGCCGCGCGTCGACGGCATTCTGGTTCTGGGCGGCGTCATCGACTACTACGTCATCGGCAAGCGCGGCCTGCCGTCCTCGCAGCTCGCGGCCGGCAGCCCGCGGCTCGACGCCTTCATCGAACTCGCGCGCCGCTATCCGGCCGCCCGCCACGTCTTCACCGGCGGCTCGATCGAACTGATCGACGGCAAAGATACCGAGGCCGATATCGTGCGGCGCATTTTCGCGCGCATCGGCCTCGATACCACGCGCATCATTTTCGAGGACCAGTCGCGCAACACCTACGAAAACGCCAAGCTCAGCCTCGACCTCATCAAGCCCGAGCCCGAGGAAACCTGGCTGCTGATCACGTCGGCGCGCCACATGCCGCGCGCGATCGGCACGTTTCGCAAGGCGGGCTGGCCGCATCTGCTGGCCTATCCGATCGATTTCGCGACCGATCCCAACCAGCCCTTCGACGGCGCGTTCCGGCTCGGCCACAATCTCAATTTCCTGTCCGAGGCGATCCGCGAATTCATCGGGCTCGTCTACTACTACAAGCTCGGCCGCATCGACGAATTGTTCCCGGGGCCCGATCCCGAACCGCCCGATCCCGAACTGCCCGCAGCCGACCCGCCGCCGCCCGCCGACGAAGGCTAGCCGGCCGCCCACGCCGCAAGACGCGCGGCATCGGGCCTGTCGTTCCAAAAATCGACGCGCAGGCCCTCGGCGCCGATGCGCACGCCGCAGCACGAACCCGTGCCCACGCCAAGTTTGGCTTCGGCAAAAAAGGCCGCGTCGAGCTTGGCAAAATAGCGCAGCACGCCCTGCGAACTGCACAGCACCGGCACGATTTTGGGATCGCCCGCAGCCAGTTCCCGCACCAGGCTTGCAGCACCCGCAGACAGAATGCCGGGCGAGGGCGCCCAATTCTGGCCCTCCGGCCAGACACAATTTTTGTTCCAATCGTCGAGCATGGCCGGCCCGACGCGCGCGGAAATCTCGGCGTCGGTCAGCCCCTCCCAGTCGCCGTAGTCGATCTCGCGCAGCCGGTCGTCGAGGCGCGGCGCAGCGCCGAACCCTTGCGCCAGGAACATGCGCGTGCGCTGCAAGGGCCCCGCCACGAACGGCCCGAGCGCCAGTCCGGCCGCGCGCGCGCACGCTGCAAACTGCGCGGCTTGCGCAAGGCCTTTGGCCGTCAAAGGCAGGTCCGAGCGCATGCCCACGCGCGTCGGTACGGCGCCGTCTTCGAACGTATTGCCATGGCGCACGAGCAGCAGGCGGCGGGTCATGATGCCGTGGCCGTGCCGTCGTAGCGCTGCAGCAATTCGCCCTCGGCCGCGATGATCGCCTCGGCCTGTACAAGATCGCCGGGGCTGTCGATCGACCAATGCGTGCGGCCGCGATAGTCGCATTGCACGACGCGCATGCGCACGCCGTTTTCGAGCGCGCGCAATTGTTCGAGTTCTTCGGCCTTCTCGAACGGCCCCATCTCGAAGCCGACATACTGGGCCAGCGTCTTGCGCCGGTAGGCGTAGATGCCGATATGGCGGTAGAGCGGCAAGTCGCCGTCCGGTTTCTTCACGAACGGAATCAGGCTTTTGGAAAAATACAGCGCGTCGCCGAAGCGATCGAATGTCACGGTCGTGCCGCCCGCCTGGCCGTCGGCCTTCTGGCGTTTGAGGGCGGCATAGGCGGCCGGCCCCATTTTGGTCGCCAGCGTCGCGATTTTGACTGACGCGTCGGCCGCCATGGCATGCGCAAGCGCGCCGATCGCCCAAGGGGGCGTGAGCACCGCATCGCCTTGCAGATTGACGATCGCGTCGGCGTCGAGGTCGAGCGCTTCGACGGCGGCATGGGTGCGCTCCGTGCCGTTGCGACAGCTTTCGGGCGTCATGACGACTTCGCCGCCAAAGGCGCGCACGGCGTCCGCGATGCGCGCATCGTCGGTGGCGACGATCGCTTGCGTTACGCCGTCCGCCGCCTTGGCGATCGCCCAGACGCGCTGCAACATCGCAACGCCCGCGACCGGCGCCAGCGGTTTGCCGGGAAAGCGCGACGAGGCGAAGCGCGCGGGAATGACGACGATGACGCCCATGTTCTCCAAAATCCGGTTGCAGCGACGAAACGCGCGCGAAAATGACTCTTTTCCGACGGACATGCAATGCGACAACGCGCATATTGCATCGGCGGGGGCGCGCGTGGCACTCCAGGGGCATGGAAAACCTGACGAGTCGGCGCGCGGTTCTGGCAGGGCTTGGCGCCGTGGCGGCAAGCCCTGAACTGGCCCTCGCCAACGACATGCCGTTCGATGCGTGGCTGCGCGGTTTTCGCGACGAGGCCGCGCAAAAAGGTCTGAAGCGCACGACGCTCGACCAGGCGCTGACGGGCATTGCGCCCTTGCCGCGCATTCTGGAGCTCGACCGGGCGCAGCCCGAAGTGCGGCTCACGTTCGAGCAGTATTTTGCGCGCGTGGTCAATCGCGTGCGCATCGAGACCGGCCGCACCCGGCTGGCGGAGAACGCCGAACTGCTGAAGCGCGTCGTGCAGCGCTATCCGGTGCAGCCGCGTTTCATTGTGGCGCTGTGGGCGGTCGAAACCGATTTCGGGCGCTTGACCGGCGGCTTCAACGTGTTTGCGGCGCTTGCCACGCTTGCCTATGACGGCCGCCGCTCGGCCTTTTTCCGCGAGGAATTGCTGAACGCGCTGCGCATCGCCGACAAGGGCGCCATGAACGTCGCCGACATGCGCGGCTCGTGGGCCGGCGCCATGGGCCAGAGCCAGTTCATGCCCTCGTCGTATCTGGCCTACGCGGTCGATTTCGACGGCGACGGCAGGGCCGATATCTGGAATTCGCGGCCCGACGTGTTCGGGTCGATCGCCAATTACCTCGTGCGCGTGGGTTGGAAAGACAGCGAAACCTGGGGTCGCCAGGCGCAGCTGCCTGCGGGCTTCGCGCGCACGCTGATCGACCACAACAATGTCTGGAAACCGCTGGCCGAATGGCAGGCCCTGGGCGTACGCCAGGCCGACGGGCGCGATCTGCCGCCGCGCGAGCTTAGCGCCGCGATCGCCCAGCCGGACGGCGAGGGCGCGCGCGCGTTTCTGGTCTATCCCAATTTCCGCGTCATCATGCGCTGGAACCGGTCGGTCAATTTTGCCGCGTCGGTAGGGATGCTTGCCGACGCGATTGGCGAGGTTTAGCCTTCGTTTTTCGGCGCGAATCGCGTCGATTCGGGGATTGCGACGGTGTCACGGCACATCAAACGCTTCGCGACGGCATTTGCGCTGGCGGCGGCAACGCTGCTGCTGGGCGCGTGCGCTGAACTGAAATTCGGCGTTTCGGCGGTCAAAAAAATCCAGGGCCCGGCCGAAGCGGCGCCAGCACCCGCACCGCGCGCGCAAGGCATCTACAAAGTGGGCGAGCCCTACCAGATTTTCGGCGTCTGGTACTACCCGGCCGAAGATTGGAACTATGCCGAGACGGGCATCGCGTCGTTCTATGGCGGCGAGCGCAGCGGCACCGATTTCCACGGCAAACTGACCGCCAACGGCGAGCTCTACGACATGAACGCGCTGACGGCCGCGCACACCACGCTGCCGATGCCAAGTTTGGTGCGCGTGACGAACATCGAAAACGGCCGCTCGATCGTGCTGCGCGTCAACGATCGCGGGCCGTTCGCGCGCGGGCGCATCATCGACGTGTCCAGGCGCGCGGCCCAATTGCTGGGCTTCGAAGGCCAGGGCACCGCGCGCGTGCGCGTCGAAATCCAGCCCGAAGAAAGCCAGCGCCTGAAGGCGGCGTTGACCGGGCGCGACGAAAACCAGACCGTAGCGGCCGTGCCGCGCACGGCCGTGGCATCCGACGCGCTGCCGCCGCCGCCTGGCGCGCGCGAAACGCGCACGCAAGCGGCCGCCTTACCGCCACCATCGGCAACCCTGCCGGCCGCGCGCACCGACCCCGCGCGCGCGGCGCAACCCACCACCCGCCAAGGCCGTCCGCGCGAAACCCAGGCGCCCTTGGCCCGCCAAGCCGCGCCCATCCAAACCCAAGCGGCGCGCGATCCGGTGGCGGCCGCGCCTGCGCCTGCACCCGTGCGCGCCCCCGCGACCGTCGGGCGCAACAACCAAGTCGCTGCGGCGCCCGCACCCGTGCCGCGTTCCGTCGCGTCGAACGAGGTTGCCGCCTTGCCGGTCGAACAGCAGGCGCTGGCGCGGCCCGTTCTGACGCAAGGCCAGGCGCAGCGCTCGAATCTGTGGGTCCAGGCCGGCGCGTTCGGGAACTACGAAAACGCCTACCGGCTGTCGGTGCGCATGTCGCGCTACGGCGCGTCGCGCGTGCAGCCCGCCACGATCAACGGCGCCCAGGTCTATCGCGTGCGCGTGGGACCGCTTGCCGATATCGGCGAGGCGGACAAGGTTCTCGACCTGATGGCCGTCGATGTGCCCGAAGCGCGCATCGTGGTCGATTGACGGAGAAAAAGATGATCGCGCGGATCGTATTGGCGGCAAGCATGAGCCTTCTGGCGGCGGCGGCCCTGGCCCAGACGCCCGCCCAACAGCGCCAGCAACGCCCGGCAGCGGCGCCGGCGCGGCCTGCCGTCAATCCCGACGCGATGCCCGAAATCACCGCGCGCCACGCGATCGCGATCGACTACCACACCGGCTTCGTGATGTTCGAGCGCGCCGCCGACGAGCGCATGCCGCCCTCGTCGATGAGCAAGATCATGACGGCCTACATGGTCTTCGAGGCGCTGAAAGCGGGCCAATTGTCGCTCGAGGACACGCTGCCGGTCTCCGAGCGCGCCTGGCGCATGCAGGGCTCGAAAATGTTCGTGCCGCTCAACGGGCGCGTCAAAGTCGACGATCTGATCAAGGGCATGATCGTGCAGTCGGGCAACGATGCGTGCATCGTGCTGGCCGAGGCGCTGGCGGGCAGCGAGGAAGCGTTCGCCGAGCGCATGAATGCCGTCGCCAAACGCATGGGCCTCGACAATTCGAATTTCCGCAATTCGACCGGCTGGCCCGATCCCGAGCACTACACGACCGCGCGCGATTTGGCCAAACTGGCGCGCCGAGTGATCGACGACCATCCCGAATACTACGCCTACTACAAGCAGCCCAGTTTCACCTTCGGGCGCGACGACCGCACGGGGCGCGAGATCACCCAGGGCAACCGCAATCCGCTGCTCTACCGTCCGATCGGCGCCGACGGCATCAAGACCGGCCATACGGAAGCGGCCGGGTACGGGCTGACGGCGTCGGCCGTGCGCGACGGGCGGCGCGTGATTGCGGTCTTCAACGGCTGGGCGTCGATGCGGCTGCGCGCCGAAGAATCCGAACGCATGATCGATTGGGCGTTCCGCGAGTTCCAGACCTACAAAATTTTCTCGGCCGGGCAGGAAGTCGATCGCGTGGATGTGTGGCTCGGCCAAAAAGCGAGCGTGCCGCTGCTGGCCGCCCAAGACGTGGCGATCACCATGCCGCGGCGCATGCGCAACCAGCTTCAGGCCAAGATCGTCTATGACAGTCCGGCGCCCGCGCCGATTTTGCAGGGCCAGACGCTGGGGCGCGTGAATTTGACAGCGCCGGGTTTGCAGCCGATGGAGATCCCGCTGGTAGCACAGGAGGGCGTCGATCGCCTGGGTGTTTCGGGGCGGTTGGGGGCGGCGGTCAACTACCTCATGTTCGGCGCGAAGAAATGATCGCAAAGCCTTCCAAAAAAGGAAGGTTTTTGACGTTCGAAGGCGGCGAGGGGGTTGGCAAATCGACCCAGATTCGGCGCCTGGCGGAACGGCTTCGGGCCATCGGTATCGATGTGCTCGCGACCCGCGAGCCGGGCGGCGCGCCGGGCTTGCTCGCCCAGGCCACCGCGTTGCGCCAGTTGCTGGTCGAGGGCGAGCCCGGCACCTGGACCCCGCAAAGCGAGGCGCTGCTCAATTACGCGCAGCGCGTCGAGCATGTGCGCCGCGTGATCGAACCGGCGCTGGCGCGCGGCACATGGGTGCTGTGCGACCGGTTTGCGGATTCGACGATGGCGTATCAGGGCTACGGGCATCGGCTGGGGCCTGCTTTCGTCGACAAGCTCCATCGGCTGCTGCTGGGGCGTTTTGCGCCCGACTTCACGCTGATTTTCGATCTGCCGCTCGAAATCGGCCTCGAACGCGCGGCCGGGCGCCCGGGCAGCGAAACGCGCTACGAGCGTATGGGGCTCGATTTCCACAAACGGCTGCGCCGCGGGTTTCGCGCGATCGCGCGCCGGGCGCCCAAACGCTGCAAACTGGTCGATGCGGCCGGCGACGAAACAACGGTCGCCAAACGTATCGAAAAACTTGTCGCGGGCCGATTTGGGGTTAAGTTCGGCGCGTGAACCAAGACGACGGAACCTTGTCGCCCGATCCACGGGCCAATCCCGATTTGCTCGGCCATGAAACGGCCGAAGCAAGTTTGCTGGCCGCGTGGAACGGCGGACGCATGCCGCATGCGTGGCTGTTTGCCGGCCCGCGCGGCATCGGCAAAGCCACGCTCGCCTTCCGCTTTGCGCGTTTTGCGATGGTGCAGGGCCTGCAGGCAGCCGAGGCGGGCGGCCTGTTCGCCGGCCCGGCCCCGCAAACGCCCGAAACGCTGGCGGTCGCGCCCGACCATCCGGTGTTCCGCCGCGTCGCGGCCGAGGGCCATGCCGACATGATGACGCTGCGCCCCGGCATGCCGCAGCCCGAAAAGCAGAACAAACCCTCGGACGACATCACGGTCTATTGGGTGCGCCGCGCGGTCGATCTGTTGCACCGCACCGCGGCCGAGGGCGGCTGGCGCGTCGTGGTCGTCGATACCGCCGAGGACATGAATCTGCCGGCCGCAAACGCGCTGCTCAAAGCCCTCGAAGAGCCGTCGCCGAACTGCCTGCTGATTCTGGTTTCGAACGCGCCGGGGCGTTTGCTGCCCACGATCCGTTCGCGCTGCCGGGTTTTGAATCTGCAGCCGCTGGCGAGCGCCACTGTCGAAAAATTGCTGGTGCGCTGGCGCCCCGAACTGGACGGCGACGAGCGTGCCCTGCTGATGGGGCTGTGCGAGGGCTCGATCGGACGCGCGATCGAACTCGCCGATCGCGGCGGGGCCGCGCTCTATCGTTCGCTGCTCGATCTGCTGGCGGGATTGCCGCAGCTCGATTTCGGCGCGGTGCACGGTTTTGCCGACGCGATGGGCCGCAAGGGCGAGGAGGCGCAGACGGGTTTGCGCACCGCCCTGGACCTGATGGGCGGCATCGTGCATCGCTTGGCCAAAATCGCGGCGGGCGGCGGGCAGGTGCTGGCGGCCGAGGCGCAGTTGGCCGCGCGCTGCGCCAGGCGCGGCCCGATGCCGTGGGTCGATGCCCATGACCGGCTCGCCAAACTCGGCAGTGCGGGCGAGGGGCTCAATCTCGACCGCAAGGCCGTGCTCGTCTCGGCTTTCGCCGCGTTCCAGACGGCCGCGCAATGACGGCACGGCGCGCCGTTTCGTTGGCAACCCTGGCGCTGCTGGCGGGCGTGCCCGCACTGGCGCAAGATGCCGCCGACGAGCCGCGCGGCACGCTGTCGCTCGTCGTGGAGAACGACAAATTTCGCTCGTTCGACCAGGGCAAACAGACCGACCGCAATTTCACCAACGGCATCCGGCTGAACTGGATATCTGAGGTGCGCGCCACGCCGCGCTGGGGCCGCGAATTGGCGGGCTGGATTCCGCTTTTCCCCGACGACGGCGTCACGCGCGTGGGCTACGCGCTCGGGCAAAACATGTACACGCCCGAAAACATCGTGCGGCGCGATTTGCAGCGCAACGACCGGCCCTATTCGGGCTGGACCTATGTGGGGGCCGCGATCACCAGCAGCCGGGAAACCGGCAACCAGGGGCGCCTGGATACGCTCGAGCTCAATCTTGGAATTGTCGGGCCGCAAAGCTACGCGGGCGAAACCCAGCGCGAATATCACCGCCTGATCGGCGCCCAGGTGCCGCAGGGCTGGAACAACCAGCTGCGCAACGAGCCGGGCGTGGTCCTCTATTACGAGCGGCGCTGGCGCAATGTCGCGAAATCCGAATTGCTGCCCGGCATCGAAGGCGATTTTTCGCCGCATGCGGGCGCGTCGCTTGGCAACGTGTTCACCTATGGCGGGGCGGGGGCGACGCTGCGCATCGGGCGCAATCTTGCGACCGACTACGGCCCGCCGCGCATCCGCCCCGGCCTTGCGGGCTCGATGCATTTCGACACGCCCAAGGAATCGCCGTTTGCCGTCTACGGGTTTGCCGGTTTCGAGGGGCGCGCGGTGGCGCGCGACATCACGCTCGACGGCAATAGTTTTGCCGACAGCCATTCGGTCGACCGCAAACCTTTGGTCGGCGACGTGCAGTTCGGGTTCGCGGCGGTCTATGGCAGCGTGCGCGCGACCTTCACCTACGTTCTGCGCACGCGCGAGTTCGACGCCCAGCGCAGCGGCGACCGTTTCGGCGCCGTGTCGCTGTCGGTCAAGTTCTAGACCACGATCGGCTGGCGGCTTGGATCGGCGCGCAGCGTCTCGCGGTTGGCGACCAGATAGTCGACCAGACGCGGGAAATCCTTGGAACTGTCGGCATAGAGTTCCGGCCGGCCCGCCGAGGCCGCGATCCGGGCTTCGAGGGCCGTGCGATAGTCCGCGTCGTTCAAAATTCGGCACGCGGTCGCGACGTACGATTCGTCGTCGGTCGCGACCAGTTCGCCCAGACCGGCCTTGCGCAAAAAATGCGCGCCGAATTTGGCAAACGCGCGCGCGCCCTCGTAGGCGACGATCGCCACCCCTTGGTTCAGCGCGTCGACGACCGTGTTGAAACCGCCGAACGGGTAGGAATCGAGCGTCAGATGGGAGGCGCGAATTTGCGCGAGAAACGCCTCCGTCGCGAGCGGCGGATGGACCGTTACGCGCGATCGCGGCAGCCCTTTTGCGAGGATCTCCGAATAGGTGAAATAGCCGAAATTGCCGATGCCCCGCCCGGGCAAAAAATGGAAATCCACCGGGCGGTCGGCTTGCTCGGCGATCCGGCGCAACAGCGCCACCATGGCGGCATTGGTTTTTGGCACCGTCCAGGGACACGAAACGACGTAGCGGTCGTGCGCGCGCGCGGGCGCGCCTGCGGGCGCGCGGCGATAGGTGGGATCGACGCCGCGACCGCCGATCAAGGCCAGGCGCTCGGCATAGTTGGCGGCCGTCTCGGGGCCGTCGATGTCGCGCCCGCTGACGTAATAGTCGATCTCGCTGCCGAACGTGCTGCTGGGGTGGCCGTGCGTCATGAACTGGACCGGCGCGATGCGGTGGTTCGCGAGCACGATGCTGAGGGGCGACATGCCGACATCGGGATAGAAAGCGGCGACCGCGCCAAGATCGCGCAGCGCCGCGATGTCGATGTCGCTCTGGTCGGGCGGAAGCTGGATCACGCGCTCGAACGGCGCCGTGTCGTAGTCGGATTCGGGGTAGCCGACCGTCACCAATGTCAGCCGGTATTTGCCGCGCAGGCTTTCGAGGAACTTCTGGTTGGTGCGCCAGACGGCGTGCGATTTGTACCAGAACGCGCTGAGGACGACGATGTGCGCGGGGTCGGTCGCAACGTCGCTTGGCGGCGGCGCCGGCCAGCGCTGGCGCACCAGCGCGTTGATGCGCGACTTCACGGCCGCTTCGTGTTCGGGGTCGGCGTAGGTGACGAAAAAATACGGCCCGTTGAAATTCCAGTCCACGATGCGCAGGCGCCCGTCGAACTCCCGCCAATGTTTGCGCAAGCGCGCCAGTATTTCGCCCGAGCCGATCCAGCGCGTCGCCAGATAGGCGAACCACCAATGCGACGCCAGCACCGGGTCGGCGTCGAAAAAGCGCGCGGCAGGGATCTCGACGGCATTGCGCGGCGAATAGAGCGCCATGGTTTTGGCGGCGGCGTTGGGCTGCGCCATCAGCATGCGCAGCGTCGCGTCGGTCGTGCCGAAATTCGAAAACTCGGCGATGCTGGCGATCGTCGCGTTGTGCGCGACAAAACGCACGGCCGATCCGGGGTCGGGCACGTAGTTCGTCTGGGCGAAGCAAAAACTCAGCGACTGCAGAAACACGTCGCAAAAATTGATCGAGGCTGCGGAGCGGTCGAAGCTTTGCAGTTTGGCGAGTTTGTCGAGCGCGTCGAGGAAATAGGCGGACAGCGCGCCGTGGCGGCGCTCGTGCAGCAGCCGGATGCAGTCGCCGGCCGAAAAATTGATCGCGCTTTGGTTTTCCAAATTCGCCCCCGTCCGCGCTAGATCAGCACGAACAGATGGCCGAACCTGGCCATGGTTTCGACCACCGTGCGGACATTGGCGGGCGCGTTGGCCATGCCGGCCCGGGTTGCAAGCGCTTCGATTTCGGCGATGCTGCGCTTGCCGTCGATGGCGCCCATGATGTGCGCCGAAACGGGGGGCAGAAAAAACTGATGGCCCTCGCGCGAACAGCCGATCGCAGTGCCTTGCGGTTCGGGTCCGACCAGATGGGGGTGGCGGACCGGCACCATTTGCGGCCATGCGGGCGAACGGAAATCGACGCGATTGGCCTCGACATGGGCGGGTTTCGCGGCAACGAAACTGTGCGTGCCCTGGCTTTGCGTCAGCAGGTCGCAGACATGCGCCTCGGTACGCGCATCCAGGCGCGCGGCCAGGCTTTGCATCGGGTGCGCCGCATCGAAGCGCGCCGCCAGGCTGTAGCGGAAGCCCTCGTGCCACGACATGAAGGCAAGCCCGTTGTTTTCGCAAAAGGCGTAGATGTCGGGCACGTTGTAGGCGCGGTCGACCGGATTGAGGAAACTGTCGACGATGCCGCCGTCGAAATGCATGTCCTTGGTCGAATTGACGTAGGTGTTGACCGTGTGGTGCGCGGGCAGGGCCGCGATCACCGCCTTGACCATATCGACCGAGGCTTGGGACTGGTCGAGGCCGAGCAGGCGAAAAGCCTCCTGCAGCATGTAGACGCCGACGCGCAAACCCTTGCCGTAGACCATCAGATCCATGACGCCGTCGGGGCGCAGACACGCGGCCAGCGCGCGCAAGCCCGCATCGGGATCGCCCATATGGTGGAGCACGCCGGTCGACACGATCAGATCGAAATCTTTGCCGAGTGTCGCGACATCGAGAATATTCATCTCGACCAGCTTCAGATTGTCGAGACCGTGTTTTTCGACGAGCGCCGCCTGGCGTTGGATGCTTTCGGCCGAAAGATCGATGCCCACAAGTCGGCAATCGCGATTGTGGTAGGCAAAATAGGCGGCCTGCACCGTGCCGCAGCCCGCGACCAGAATATCGAGCGGGCGGGACTGGCGCTGGCGCGGCCAGTATTTGGGCCACAGCCCCGACGGTTCGCCGCGAATGCGCGACCCCGACGCCACGAACGCGTCCAGATCGTGGACGGGCTGCGGATAGACCCATTTTTTGTACTGCTCGGCAATTTTCGCGGAAGCCGATTCGCTGGAAGCCATGCGCCGATCCCGTTTCGGTTTAAAAAAAGGGCGGTGCCCCTGCGGGAACCGCCCTTTTTGCCGCAAAAATTGGCTCCCTGGGTTAGATTCGAACTAACGACCAGCCGATTAACAGTCGGCTGCTCTACCGCTGAGCTACCAGGGAACGGATACCGGCAGGCTTATAACAAAACCGCGATCCCACGCCACAGTAAAAATTGATCGGCACAAAATTTGGAGGCCGGAGGCGGAATCGAACCGCCGTATAGGGGATTTGCAGTCCCCTGCATTACCACTTTGCTACCCGGCCCCGGATCAGGCCAGGAGCTATAATCAAAGGAACTGCCGGGGTCAAGCCGCCGTTGCCGCAGTGCAACAGCCGGTTTGCTCCTCGGGCGCAAATTGCGGCGGTGCAATTGTCACGCCCGCGTTAACGATTTATAAGATAGTGTCGTAAGAATCGCGCCACCGGATTCGCGTTTGCGGGGGCGGGGTTCGAACGTGCCAAAGACAAGGGTTTCCAAGACGATGGATTTCGCCGCCGCGCGCCACAATATGGTCGAGAGCCAGTTGCGCCCCAACCGCATCGTCGATGCGCGCGTGGTCGATGCGATGGCGGCGCTGGCGCGCGAAAATTTCGTGCCTGCCGCGCTGCGCAACGTGGCCTATGTCGACGAGGATATTCCGCTGGGCCACGGCCGGTTCCTGATCGAACCGATGGTGTTCGCGCGTCTCGTGCAAAGTGCGGAGCTGCGCGCGGGCGCGCATGTGCTGCTTGTCGGCAGCGGCTGCGGCTACGGGGCGGCGGTGCTGGCCCATATGGGCATGAAGGTCGTGGCGCTGGAGTGCGACGCGCCGTTCGCAGCGCAAACCCGCCAAACTTGCGCCGACAAGGTTGCGGTGGTGGAGGGCGATTTTGCCGCCGGGTGGCCCAAATTGGCGCCTTACGATGCGGTCCTGTTCGACGGCGCCATTGGCGGCTTGCCCGAAGCCTACGCCGCCCAGATCGAAGATGGCGGGCGCATCTTGGCGGTCGAGGCCAAACCCGGCCAGCCCGGCAAGGCGACGCTTTGGCAGAAATTTTCCGGCCGCCTGACGCCGCGCATTCTGTTCGACGCCGGCACGCCCGTGCTGCCGGGCATGGCTTTGGAACCGGGGTTCGTGTTTTGAGCGCTCTTGCAGCAACAGATCCCGCCGCGTTGCAGATGGATGCGGTCGAACTGGCCGCGTGGCGCCGCGACGGCGTCGCGCATGCGGTGCTGGACGTGCGCGAACCGTGGGAGCTGGAAATCTGCCGTCTGGCGGGCAGCATCGACATTCCGCTGCACGCGCTGCCCGATGCGCTGGACCGGCTGGCGGGCGACGTTCCGCTGGTCGCGGTCTGCCACCATGGGGTGCGCTCGCTGCAGGCGGTGGTCTGGCTGCGCGGGCAGGGGTTCGCCAACGCGATCAATTTGCGCGGCGGCGTCGATCGATGGGCCATGCTCGTCGATCCGACGATGCGTCGCTACTGAAACGGTATCGGGAGCACCATAGGTATGATCAAAGCATCGCACTTTGCCTCGGCCGCCACGGTCGCGCTGGTTCTGGGTCTGGGGTCGCTTGGCGGCGCCAGCGCCCAGTCGCTCGAAGAGGCGCTGTCGAACGCCTATCGCTCGAACCCCGAAATTCTGGCGCAGCGCCAGGCCTTGCGCGCGACCGACGAGCAATTGCCGCGCGCGCTGTCGAACTGGCGCCCGACCGTCAACGTGTCGGGCAATGCCGGTCCGGCGCGCGACTTCAACTCCACGACGACCACGGTTTTTGGCGCCAACGGCACGTCGGATCGCGTCACCACTTCCAACCAACGCCCGCGCCAGCAGGCGTCGGCGACAGTGCAGGCGATCCAGCCGCTCTATCGCGGCGGCCGTTCGACGGCCGAGCTCAGCCGCGCCGAAGCCAACGTCCAAGCCGGGCGAGCGCAATTGAGCGCGATCGAACAGCGCGTGCTGCTCGATTCGGCCACCGCCTATATCAACCTGGCGCGCGAATTCGCCGTCCTCGAACTCAACACCAACAACGTCCAGGTCTTGCAGCGCCAGCTCGAAGCCGCGCGCGACCGCTTCCAGGTCGGCGAAATCACGCGCACCGACGTGAGCCAGGCCGAAGCGCGTCTGGCGCAGGCCCAGGCGACGCGCACGGGCTCGGAAGGCAACGTCGCCACGGCGCGCGCCGCCTATTTGCGGGTCGTGGGCGCGGAAGCGGGCCGCGTCTCGGTGCCCGACTTGCCGCGCGCGTTGCTGCCGGGCTCCGAAGAAGAAGCCCGCCAATTGGCGCTCGCCAACAACCCGACCCTGTCGCAGGCACGCTTCACGTTCGAATCCTCCAAGCACGACGTGGCGCTGGTCGAAGGCGAAAAGCTGCCGACCGTCAATCTGCAGGCCGACGCGATCAAATCGCGCGAACCGGCGGGCTCGCGCGGCTTCGAGCGCGACACGATCGATTTGCTGCTGACCTTCACCGTGCCGATCTACCAGGCGGGCCAGCCGGACGCGCGCGCGCGCGAAGCCAAACAAGTGAACGGCCAGCGGCGCACCCAGGTCGACGTGTCGTCGCGCCAAGTCACCGACGACGCGACGCGCGCCTGGCAGCAATTGGCAACGGCGGGCGCGCAGATCCAGTCGTTCCAGGCCCAGATCCGCTCCAACGAGATCGCGCTCGAAGGGGTCACCCAGGAAGCGCGCGTGGGATCGCGGACCGTGCTCGACGTGCTCAATGCCGAGCAGGAATTGCTCAATAGCCGCGTGAGCCTCGTCCAGTCCCAGCGCGACCAGGTGTTGGCGGCCTTCCAGCTGCTGTCGGCAACCGGCCGTCTGTCGGCCAAGGAACTGGCCTTGCCGGTCGAAATCTACGATCCGGCGGCCTACACCGAGACGGCGCGCAATCGCTGGATCGGCACCGATATTCCGGGCGAGGAGCCGCGAAAATAGGACAGTTTTGTTGCGTGTCGGCGACGGATAACGCTGGCGCGGACAGGTTTACTCGCCTAAGCTTAAGCACAGGAACGGTTTAAAGCACGACGATGACGGATCCAAAGAACCAACAAGAACCGTCGATGGAGGAAATCCTCGCCTCCATCCGTCGCATTATTTCGGAGGATGGGGACGCCGGAAAAGCGCCGCCCGCAGCGCCGCCGCCTGCGGCAGAAGCGCCGCCGCCGCCGCCACCCCCTCCGCCGCCGCCGCCGCCGCCGCCACCCCCACCTCCACCGCCGCCGCCCATGATGGAGCCCGAGCCGATGATGGAGGAGGTGTTTGCGCCGCCACCTCCGCCGCCGCCGCCCCCTCCGCCACCACCCCCGCCGCCGCCGCGTCAACGCGCGCCGGAACCGGAACCCGAAGAGGTTCTGGAACTGACCAATGTCGTCGACAAGCCGCCGCCGATCATGTCGGACGAGCCGCGCCGCTTGATGGCGGACGACACGGCGCGCCAGGCATCGGAATCGCTGCAAGGGCTGCAAGCGCGCGTGCCGCGCAATCTGCTGCTCGGCAATTCGGATCTGACGATCGAAGATCTGGTGCGCGCCGAATTGCGGCCGATTCTGAAGGCCTGGCTCGACCAGTATCTGCCCGATCTGGTCGAACGCATGGTCCAGCGCGAGATTCGCCGCATCACGCGCGAATCGCAGGACTATTGAGTTTCACCCCAGCTTCCGCCCAAGACACAGCCATGACCGATCCAGCAAAGCCCGAGGGCGCCGACGGCGGCCTCGCAAAAACCTATGCGCCCGCCGAAATCGAGGCGCGTCGCTATGCCCAGTGGGAGCAGTCGGGCGGGTTCGCGTGCGATCCGATTTCCAACCGCACGCCCTACACGATCATGATGCCGCCGCCCAACGTCACGGGGTCGCTGCATATGGGGCACGCGCTGACCTTCACGCTGCAGGATGCGCTGGTGCGCTTCTGGCGCATGCGCGGGCGCGACGCGCTGTGGCAGCCGGGCACCGACCATGCCGGCATCGCGACGCAGATGGTGGTCGAGCGGCGCCTGGCCGAGCGCGGCGTGGCGCTCGATCGCGGCGGGGCCGCAGCCGACGGCGGCGAGCAGCTGATCGGCCGCGCGGAATTTCTCGACGAAGCGTGGAAATGGAAGGCGGAATCGGGCGGCACCATCACGCGCCAATTGCGCCGGCTGGGCGCGTCGCCCGACTGGGCGCGCGAACGTTTCACGATGGACGAGGGCCTGTCCAAGGCCGTGCGCAAAGTGTTCGTCGATCTGCACAAACAGGGCCTCGTCTATCGCGACAAGCGCCTGGTCAATTGGGACCCCAAGCTGCACACCGCCATCTCCGACCTCGAGGTCGAGCAGCGCGACATCAAAGGCCATCTCTGGCATTTCAAATATCCGATCGAAGGCGAAGAGGGCCGCTTCATCGTCGTGGCCACGACGCGGCCCGAGACCATGCTGGGCGACACGGGCGTCGCCGTGCATCCCGACGATCCGCGCTTCAAGGATCTGCACGGCAAGCATGCCGTGCTGCCGCTGGTCGGCCGCCGACTGCCGATCGTGACGGACGAATATTCCGACCCCGAAAAGGGCACCGGCGCCGTCAAAATGACGCCCGCGCACGATTTCAACGATTTCGAGGTCGGCAAGCGCCACGGCCTCGCGATGGTCAATATTTTCGACAAGGACGCGCGCGTGGCGGGCGACGTGCCCGAAAAATATCGCGGGCTCGACCGCTATGCCGCGCGCAAGGCGATCGTGGCCGATCTCGAAGAATTGGGCCTCGTCGACAGGATCGAGCCGCACGCGCACACGGTGCCGCATGGCGACCGCTCCGGCGTGGCGCTGGAGCCGTGGCTGACCGACCAATGGTTCTGCGATGCCGCCACGCTCGCCAAACCCGCCATCGAAGCGGTCGAGCAGGGCTACACGCGTTTCGTGCCCAAACAGTGGGAAAACACCTATTACGAGTGGATGCGCAACATCCAGCCCTGGTGCGTGAGCCGCCAGCTCTGGTGGGGCCATCGCATTCCGGCCTGGTACGGGCCCGAGGGCAGCGTCTTCGTCGAAGCCGACGAAGACGCCGCGCACGCGGCCGCCGCCGCCAGATTCGGAAAACCGGTCGAACTCGTGCAGGACAACGACGTGCTCGACACGTGGTTTTCGTCGGCCCTGTGGCCGTTCTCGACGCTCGGCTGGCCCGAGCAGACGCCCGAACTTGCCCGCTACTATCCGGGCGACGTTCTGGTCACCGGATTCGACATCATCTTTTTCTGGGTTGCCCGCATGATGATGATGGGCATCCATTTCGGCAATCCCGGCAAGCCATTGGCCGAGCGCGTGCCGTTCAAGCACGTCTATATCCACGCGCTGGTGCGCGACGAGCGCGGCCAGAAAATGTCGAAATCCAAGGGCAACATCATCGATCCCCTCGATCTGATCGGCAAATACGGCACCGACGCGCTGCGCTTCACGCTGTGCGCGCTGGCGGCCCAAGGGCGCGATATCAAGCTCGCGCCCGCGCGCGTCGAGGGCTATCGCAATTTCATCACCAAGCTTTGGAACGCCGCGCGCTATGCCGGCATGAACGGCGCTGCGCCCGACGCGTCGTTCGATCCGACGCAAGCCACCCTCACGGCCGACAAATGGCTGCTGGGCGAACTTGCGAAGACAGCGGCCGCCGTCACCGCCGCGCTCGAAGGCTACAAATTCAACGATGCGGCCGACGCGCTCTATCGGTTCGTATGGGGCACGTTCTGCGACTGGTATCTCGAATTCACGAAGCCGCTGCTGCAAAACGGCACGCAAGCCGAGCAGGCCGAAGTGCGCGGCACGACCGCGTTTGTCGTGGGCCAGTGCCTGAAGCTGCTGCATCCGCTCGCACCCTACGTCACCGAAGAATTGTGGGAGACGCTGGGCTATCGCGGCACGGGTCCGCAGCTCATGCTCGAAAGCTGGCCCGAATTGCCGGCAAGCCTGGGCGATGCGGCGGCGCAGGAAGAAATGAACTGGGTCGTCGAAGCGATCTCGGCGATCCGCGCCCTGCGCGCCGAAATGAACGTGGCGCCGGGCGGGCGCTTGGCGCTGCTCTACCGGGACGCAGGCAGCCTTGCCAAGGCGCGCATCGAACGCCATGGCGGCCTTATTCGCACGCTCGCGCGCATCGAGACGATCGCGCAAGAGGCCGGCGGCGCTACCAAGGGCGCCGCGCCGATCGTGGTCGGCGACGTCACGTTCGTGCTGCCGCTGGCGGGGCTCGTCGATATCGCGGCGGAAACCAAACGCCTCGACAAGGAAATCGCCAGGCTCGAGGGCGAGATCGGCAAGGTCGACCGAAAACTCGCCAATGCCGACTTCGTCGCCAAGGCCGATCCCGACGTGATCGCGGAAAACAAAGAACGCAAGACGAGCGCCGAAGCCGCTATCGTGCGTTTGCGTTCGTCGCTGGCGTTGCTGCGCGAGATTTAATCGATCAGCGAGACATGGGCTGCGACCACGCGCCAGCCCTCGGGGAAACGAACCCAGCTTTGCTGCTGGCGGCCGAGCTTGGCACTGCCCGCGCGCCGGAACAATGTCGAGGCGACCGCAAAGTCGCGCCCGTAGCTCGTGATGACCGTGTTTTCGAGCGTGCGCTGCAAACCTTGCGGCGACCGCCCGGCGCGAAACGCCTTGATCGCGTCGTAGCCGAACAGATTTTCGCCGATGCCCAGGCGCACGGTGGTGGGCGCGTCCTTGAACAGGGCGTCGAGCGTTTCGACGTCGTTGGTGGTCAGCGCCGTTTCGTAGCGCTGGAACGCCGCCGTCACTTCGGCCAGCACGTCGGGGATGTTCGTCGCGGTCATGGTTTCGCTTTCTAGGGGGCGATGGGGGCTTGGACGATGCCGGTTTTTTCGAGATGGCGGGCGACGCGCAGCGCCAGATCCTCGCGCCATGGGGCTGCGACAATCTGCACCGCGACGGGCAGGGGGCCAAGCCCGTGCAGCGGCACCGCCACGACCGGCAAACCGACAAACGAAAGCGGCTGCGTATAGACGCCGATATTGGGTCGCAGCACGGTTTCCTGGCCGTTCAGCATGAAACTTTGCTGGCCGATCGCGGGCGCCGCGCACGGCGTTGCGGGCGCCAGCAGGATGTCGGTCGTCTCGAACAGTTTGTTGGCCTCGCTTTGGAACCAGCTGCGCAGGCGCTGGGCCTGCACATACCAGCTGGCGGGAATGAAATTGCCCGCGATCAGGCGGTCGCGCGTGGCGGGATCGAAATCGGCCGCGCGCGTGCGCAATCGATCCAAATGCAATTGGCCGCCTTCCACATTGGTAATCACGAACGCCGCCGCGCGCGCGCGATGCACTTCGGGCAGTTCGACCGTTTGTGCGGCGCCAAGCGCTTGCGCGCAACGCGCGACGGCTTGGTAGACGATCTCCTCGCCGCCGCCGGCAAAATAGCCGCCGAGCGTGGCGATGCGCAGCCCCGCAATGCCTTGGTCGATATCGCCGAGTGCTGGCGCGACCGCGCGCCCCGCACAGGCCGGATCGAGCGGGTCGGGGCCTTGCATGGCGTCGTAGCACAGCGCCAGATCGGCGGCCGAGCGCGCCAGCGGTCCCAAATGGTCGAACGAGCCGACAAACGGAAACGTGCCGCGCCGCGTGAGCCGCCCATAGGTCGGCTTCAAGCCGAACAGGCCGCAAAACGACGCGGGCACGCGGATCGAACCGTTGGTGTCGGAGCCAAGGGCGAGGGGCACCATGCCGCCCGCCACGGCCGCACCCGAACCGCCCGACGAGCCGCCGGTCATCCGGCTCGGGTCGTGCGGATTGCGCGAGGCGCCGTCATGCACGTTCTCGCCCGTAAAATCGTAGGCGTACTCGCCCATATTGAGGCCGCCCAGCAGCACCGCGTCGGCCGCATCCAAGCGCGCGACCAGCACGGCGTCTGCGTCGGCCGGTGCGCGGTCGCGGTTGATTTTGGAGCCCGCACGCGTCGGCAGGCCCGCAATGTCGAACAGATTTTTGGCGGCAAACGGCACGCCCGCCAAAGCGCCCAGGCTTTCGCCGCGCGTGCGTCGCGCATCGATATCGCGCGCTTTGGCCAAGGCGCGTGCGGCCGTCACGTCGGTAAAGGCGTTGAGCGCCGGGTTGTGCGCGGCGATGCGCGCCAGATGCGCCTCGACGATTGCGACCGCGCTGACGGCGCCCGCACGAACTTGGCGCGCAATCTCCAGCGCCGACATTTCGACCGGAATCATGGCCGAAATACCGGTGCCGCTTCGATCGCGTCGGGCAGCTCGAATTCCATCACGAGCTTGGCGATCGCGGCGGTGCGCACCAGGTTGATGCGAACGCCCTCGCGATAGGCCGCGTCCACGGGCAGATTGTTGGCCGCCGCACCTGCCGCCATCAACGCGTCGATTGCCGTCTCGTCCATTCGAAAAAAGCCCTTTTGCCGAAGTTTTGCGACGCGCCCGGGGGTAAGCAAGAATCTCGCCAAAACGCCGACGTTCCCATATCGTTCAAGCCGGTTGCGCTGCGGCCGTCAACTGCCGCATAAGAGCGCTCCCGCGTCCGAGGTTCCAGCCATGCAGCGCTACTACATCACGACCCCGATCTACTACGTCAACGACGTGCCGCATATCGGGCACGCCTACACGACATTGGCGTGCGACGTGCTGGCGCGATTCATGCGTTTGGACGGCGCCGAGGTCTTCTTTTTGACCGGCACCGACGAGCACGGCCAGAAGGTCGAAAAATCGGCGATCAAGGCGGGGCTGACGCCGCAGCAATTCACCGACGACGTATCGGCGAATTTTCGCGCGCTGGGCCCGGTGCTGAATTTTTCGAACGACGATTTCATCCGCACGACGGAGCCGCGCCATGTGGCCGCAAGCCAGGCAATCTGGCGCGCGATGGCCGCGCGCAAAACGCCCAAGGGCAACGACAATATCTATTTGGGCGCCTACAAAGGTTGGTACGCGGTGCGCGACGAAGCCTATTACGACGAAAGCGAACTGACGACCGGCCCCGACGGCAAAAAGCGCGCGGCCTCGGGCGCCGAAGCCGAATGGGTCGAGGAGCCGTCCTATTTCTTCCGCCTGTCGGACTGGACCGAGTGGCTGCTCGATTTCTACAAAGACCAGCCCCACGCGGTCGGCCCCACGACGCGCCTCAACGAGGTGCGCAGTTTCGTGGGCCAGGGGCTGCACGATCTGTCGATCTCGCGCACCAATTTCGGCTGGGGCATCAAGGTGCCGGGCGACGAGAAGCACGTGATGTATGTGTGGCTCGACGCGCTGACCAACTACCTTACGGCCGCAGGCTATCCCGATATCGACGGCGCGAAATTCAAAGCCTTCTGGCCGGCCGACCTGCACATGGTCGGCAAAGATATCGTGCGCTTCCACACGGTCTATTGGCCCGCGTTTTTGGCGGCCGCCGGCTTGCCCGCACCCAAGCGCGTGTTCGCGCACGGCTGGTGGACCATCGAAGGCGAAAAAATGTCGAAGTCGCTTGGCAACGCGGTCGAGCCCGTCAAGCTCGTCGAGCAATACGGGCTCGACCAGGTGCGCTATTTTCTGCTGCGCGAAGTGCCGTTCGGCCAGGACGGCGATTTCAGCCGCGCCGCGATCATCCGGCGCACCAACACGGACCTTGCCAACGATCTTGGAAATTTGAGCCAGCGCGTGCTGTCCTTTATCGCCAAAAACGCCGGCGCTGCGGTGCCCACACCGGGCGCATATGCCGAAGCCGACAACGCGATGCTGGCGGCAACGGCAGGCTTGCTCGAAACGCTTCGCGCGGAATTGAACCAGCAAGCGTTCCACAAGGCGCTCGAGGCGGTTTTTGCCGCGATCGCGGACTCCAACCGCTATGTCGATACGCAAGCCCCCTGGAGCCTGCGCAAAACCGATCCCGCGCGCATGGCGACGGTTCTGTACGTGCTGTGCGAAACCTTGCGCCGCGTCGGCCTGCTGCTGCAGCCTTTTATGCCAGACACGATGGCAAAACTGCTCGGCCAATTGGCCGTGGCAAGCGACGCGCGCGGCTTCGATTCGTGGGACAAGGTCCTGGTGCCGGGCACGCCGTTGCCGGCCCCGAGCGGCCTGTTCCCGCGCTATGTCGAGGCGAGCTAGCGCCATGCTGGTCGACAGCCATTGCCATCTCGACTATCCCGACCTGCAGAAGGATTTTTCGGGCGTGATGGCGCGCGCCAAATCGGCGGGCGTCGAGACCATGCTCGCCATCGGCACGAAGCTGCGCGATTTTGGCGGCGTGCGCGCGATCGCGGACGCCCATGCCAACGTGTTCTGCACGGTCGGCATCCATCCGCACGAAGCCGCCAACGAGCAGGCGGCGGCCGAGGCGTTGGTCGAATTGGCCCGACACCCAAAAGTTGTCGGGATCGGCGAGACGGGGCTCGACTATTTCTACGACAAAAGCCCGCGCGGCGCGCAGGCCGAAAATTTCCGCGCCCATCTGCGCGCGGCGCATACGAGCGGCCTGCCGCTGGTCGTGCATACGCGCGACGCCGATGCCGACACGGCCGCGATGCTCGATTGGGCGGCAAGCGAACTGCCGGGCACGATCGGCGTGCTGCATTGTTTCACGTCGTCGCTGGAACTGGCGCAAAAGGCGATCGCGTACGGCTATTACATCTCGATCTCGGGCATCGTGACGTTCAAGAACGCCGAAGATTTGCGCGCGACCGTGCGCGCCTTGCCGCTCGAACGGCTGCTGGTCGAAACGGACTCGCCGTATCTGGCCCCCGTGCCCAAACGCGGCAAACCGTGCGAGCCGAGCTACGTGCTGCATACGGCCGAGTTCGTCGCCAAGCTCAAAGGCGTGTCGCTGGCCGAGCTTGCGCGGACCACGAGCGACAATTTCTACACGCTGTTTTCCAACGCGAGGCGCCCGGCCGCATGAGCCTCAAAGTCACCGTCCTGGGCTGCGGCGCTTCGGGCGGCGTGCCCATTGTCGGGTGCGACTGCGCGGTGTGCCGCTCCGACGATCCCAAGAACAAGCGGCTGCGCGTGTCGATCGTCGTGGAGAGCGCCACGACGCGCATCCTGGTCGATGCGGGCCCGGATTTGCGCCAGCAATTGCTGCGCCTGGGCCACGCGGATTTCGACGCCGTGATTTTCACCCATGCCCATGCCGACCATATGCACGGGCTCGACGAGCTGCGCGCCGTCAACCACCGACGCCGGGCGCCGCTCGATTGCTACGGCGATGCGGCGACCCTGGCCGATGCCAAGCGGCGCTTTGGCTACGCGTTTGGCACTATGGCCGCCTTGCCCGAGGGGCGCCATTTTGTGGTTCCCGTGCTGACCCCCAAAACCGTGCAGGCGGGCGAGGGGTTCCGCATCGGCGATATCGACATCGCGACCTTCGAGCAGCTGCATGGCGGCGAACGCGACCCGACGCTGGGTTTGCGCTTCGGCCCGTTTGCCTATTCGACGGACGTCAAAACCTTGCCCGAACCGGCCTTCGCAGCGCTGGCGGGCATCGACACATGGCTGGTCGATTGTCTGCAAGAGGCGCCCAATTGGGCGCATTCGCATCGCGCTCAAACGCTTGCCTGGATCGAGAGGCTAAAACCGCGCCGAGCGATCTTGACGCATATGAGCCATCGCGTCGATTTCTTCGCCTGGCAAGCCGATTTGCCGTCCGGCGTGGAGCCAGCCTTCGACGGGATGGTTATTGAGATTTGAAGAGAAAAATGAATCTTAACCATCTGGCTTAATTCCATATCTTTGATTTTTGATAATATACATTCTGACATTTCCGCAAGCGCTAGTATCTGATAAGCAGCAAAGACACAATTTCTGCTTTGTCAGAAAGCAACAAAATCGGCCGGTTGCCGCGTTTTGCCTAGTTTCCTCGCAGATTCAAAATGCGCGTTAATTCTTTTTGTCAACATCTAGTGTCAAGGGAACAAGCGTGGCACGCGAACGAAAACCACTCTCGGTAATCCTTAGTCAATATATTATAGATGACTCCGGTTGCTGGAATTGGACGGCATCAAAAAATCATCTTGGGTACGGACAGGTTATTCGAAAGCGCACTGATGGCGGCTATACAATGAAGGGCGCGCACCGCCTAGCATACGAACACCATAAAGGGCCAATTGCCGAAGGGTTGCACGTTTGCCACTCTTGCGACAACCGGGGGTGCGTTAACCCGGATCATCTTTGGCTGGGCACGCAAGCAGATAATATGGCTGATATGCGCGCCAAGGGCCGCGCCAACTTACATGCCCGATGGGGGCGGCCCGAGGCACCCACGGTTGACGACACCCGCGAGAAAGCCCGCCAAGCCCACTCCGACGCCCTGGCAAAAATAAAGTCGGCCTAATGCGTTTTCTTGTTGACCGCGCCCGATAATGCCTGATAGGGTGTTTTCATCAGCACGGGGAACGGCCCCGGCTAAATTCGAGAGGATCGGGTATGCAGCGCACCCTTCACATAAAAAACGGCACCGCTCGCCTTGTTCATGCACATGACATTTACAGCGCCGAACGCGCGCTCGGCATGCCGGAATTTGAATGGCAGGCCGAACCGGGCGAAGAGGTGATTCAGGTCAAAACGCGCGCGGAAGCCATCAAGCTTCTTGACCGGCGCGGAATTTTGCAGTTTTCCGAAATCCGCTTTCGCAAATGCGCCACGCTCGACGGGGGGAAGTGAAGATGGGCCTTTATACCGGAGCCGTCAAAGGAATGAGCCGCGCGCCCTATCGTACTCAAGTTCAAATCCATTTGATGAATTTGGATTGTGACGCGGAAACGCTATCGGCATCGGAAGAAGCAAAAATATCGCGCGTCGCTCGGTTCCTTAGCGCATACGATTGCGCTAGCGAAATAGCGCAAGCACGAGGTTGCAAATGACCCCCGCCCTACTCCGCGAGGCCGGAATGCTGCTCTACGGCGACCGCTGGCAGTCCGCGCTAGCCGACGCGCTAGGCAACCGGCGCGACACGGTTCGGCGCTGGGGCAAGCGCGAGGCAATCCCGCCCGGCGCGTGGTCGGATATCGTGGCGCTTGTCAACGAGCGTCGCAACGCGATTGCGGCGTGGTGCGAAGCCAACAAAACAACGTCAGGGCCGTGACGCTAGCTAGTCAACGCTTGGGCGCCGCTAGTCAACGCCACGTCACGACCGCCGCCACTATCGCCAGCCCGAGCACCCAAACGATCCACCCGCCCGGCGCGTTGTTTTCGGGCGACGGCAGCGGCGGCGGGCACATGCTATTTGGTCCGATGCGTCGCGACGCCCGCCAGCTTTTCGACCGTGCGCGGGATCGAGACACCGAGCAAGCACCCGATGAGCGCCAGCACGTCGCCAATCCCGAGTTCGGGGCGCGGCACCAGCGCGCCCGCCTGGAAGCACGCCCAAACCCAAAGCGCCATTCCGACAAGGAACGTCGGGATGAAATAGCAGGCAATCGAGGCCACGCAAACCCACAGAAGCGCGGGCCTCGCACCGGCCACGAACAGCGACGGATGCCTGGCCTCGATCTTGTTGATGTCGCGTTGATCTTGCATCGCCTTTGCCACGTCGGCGCGCGTTGCCTCCTCGAATGCGGCCTTCTCTTTCGCCGCCAAATTCTTGTCGGGCACGAGGCGGTCGATCAGCGTTTCGACGGCACCAAAAATCGGCTGCAAGGGGTTAGCGCCCTTGAGCAAATCGCCAAAGAGAGACATCGCGACCTCGTTTGTTTTTCGCTTGGGTTGTGGTAGAAGATGCGCGCGGGGCTTGGCGACATTCCCTGCTCGGACGCGGCGGCGAAAGCCGTAACGGTCACTGGCGGTCCCTTGCAGGCTCCGGTCTCGCGAGCGCCCTGCAACCCGTTTAATCCCGTAGCCGGAGCGCACCGGCCCGCGTCGCTTTGCTCGCCCAAAGGCCGTCGAACTTGGCCGCGCGTACCGAGGTGCGCTTGGGTTAAGCGGGGTCGCTGCCTGACGTGGCGACCCCGCCACCCTTGCTCATCGCGAGCGCTCGCAAGTCGCGACGAACGCGCGTAGCTGGCTGAGCGGGATCAGCGCGAATTCGCTGCCGACCAGGACACAAACGCAGCTTTCGGGGTGCTGTGCCATCGCGCGCGCGGCGTTCAATCGAGAGACCGGGCGCACCGCGTAGTAGACAAAATCGGCTTGCGGCGCCGCGTCTTTGCTTTGGCCGGGCATGTCAGGCGGGATGTAGCGCCATATCGACGCCCGCCGCGATATCTTCGAGCGCAAACCAATCCGCGCCGCCCGGTCGATAGCCGCTTTCCTTGCGCGCGATTGCCGAGCAAAGCACGATCATCGTCGCCCGGTTTTCGACATCGATTGTCTGATCCGGCTCGCATTGCAGAAGCCGCGACACGAACGCGATGTATTTTGGCGTGTCGTTTTCTTTCGGTGGCGCATAGCGCGAAATGATGCCTGCGACGGTCGTGAGGCCGTATGCGCGCTTGTAGGTCAACAGCGTGCGGGCAATCGCGCGGAATCCATGGGCGGCTGTTTCGTATTCCTCGAACTCGGAATCGTCGTCGGTCGCGCGCTCGCCCACCCACTGCGTTTTGTCGCCTGCGGCTTCGCGAATGTTGCCGGGGTTATTGTTGCGCACTGCGCGCGGGATTTTGGCCGTCACGCGAAATACCAGATCAGCAACGCGGCGGCGACGAGGCCCGCGACCACGAGTTTCCAGTTTTCGAGGGCGATGCCGATCATGTCCAAGAGCCATGCTGCTTTCATGTGCGCTGTTCCTTTCGCTGTTACGGGTTTTGGCGCGCCGTCGCACGGTCGCGCATTTGGTCGATGTACCTGTCTTGAGCGTCGTTGCGGCGGTCCATGTCGGCGAACCGCTGCTGGTATTGGCCGAGCGTCACCATGATTGCTTGGCGCTCGGCCCGGTTGCTTTTGAGTTCGGCCCAGATTTCGGTTCCCAAGAACCCGAGCAACGCGGCGGCAAGCGGCACGCCGAGCACCGACATGACGCGGGCCGCGACCGTGAGCGTGCCGTTGCCCAAAAGGTTGTCTTTGGCGCTCATGCCTGCACCCATTCGAGCGCGGACTCATCCCAGCGCCAGCCGTCGCCGTCAGGCTTTGGCGTCGGCGGTTGCCAATCGTGGTTTGCGTCAAGCGACCACGACGGAAACGGGCGCGGCGCAATAAAAACATCGGCGCCCGCGTCGTAGGTGAAACCTGCGCCGGGGAACTGCTTGCGGATGTTGCCATTGTAGCTGCATTGCAGCCATTCGGTTTCGGCGCCAAACAGCGACTTGCAGAAAGCGATGCCCGCCGCTTCGTCGGGCGCGTCGGCATTGTTGACGACGATGACGCGCATTACCGTAGCGCCGTCCATTTGCGCAAAGTGTGCCATCAGATCGTGATGCTCCCCGATCCCGTGAACGTGTATTTGTGGAATCCGCCCGTGTTGGCGTAGGTCGGGCTGCCGGTCGTTGCCGCTGCGACCGGGAACGTGTTGGGCCAGCGCACGATGACGACGCCAGAGCCGCCAGCGCCGCCGCCAGGGCTGATCCCGCCGCCAGCGCCGCCGCCCGTATTTGCGCTACCAGCAGCGCCCGCACCGCCGACCGAACCGTTGCCGCCGCCGCCCGCCCCGCCCGCCCCCGCCGCGCCGACAGAGCTTCGAGCGCCGCCGCCGCCCGCATAGGTGGTGCCATCGAAGGCCAAGCCTGCGCCGCCGTCGCCGCCATTTGTGCCGCCCGTACCGCCAGCAGCGCCCGCACCGCCGCCGCCGCCGCCAGCACTCCCGCCCGCACTACTGCCGCCCGCGTTGCCCTGCCCGCCGCCCGTCGTAGCGCCGCCAGCACTTAGCGTGCCGCCGCCGCCGCCCGAACCGCCCGCGACGCCCGGCGTAAGCGAGGCGCCGCCACCACCGCCGTCAGACGTGATCGCAGAGCCGCCGCCAACAGCAGAGGCGTTCCAGCTAGACGCAGAGCCGTTCGAACCGTCTGCCGTCGTCGTCGTCGCGGCAGCACCGCCTGCACCGACCGTCACCGTGTAAGCGATGCCCGGCACAACGGCGTAACTGGACGCGGTTTTGAAGCCGCCCGCACCGCCAGCGCCAAACTGCGCGCCGCCCGCACCGCCCGCGACAACGAGATATTCGATGGTCGGGGTTTTGTCGCTGCCGCCAACCGCAAACCCGATAAGGCTCGTGGTCGTCAGCAATTCGCAGAAGCGCGACCGCTCTAGTGTGTAATCGCGGATCATGCGTCGGTCGCCGCGTCGGTCGTGTAGTAGAGCGTGACGCCCAGCAAGCCCGCGTCGATTGCGAGCGTGTCGCCGCCCGCCGTGGCGTCGCGATAGATTTGGAAGCAAACCCAGTCTTGCGCGGCTGGCGTGCCGCCGATAGTCACGGCGGACGTGGCGTCGGAAATGTAGATATCGTTTGTGGTGCCGCCCGTGTCTGTCACGGTTTGCGCGGTGCCGAACGCCGTATCCGCTGCGTCGTCGTTCGAGAGCGCGACGCCCTGAATGCCCCACACGACGCCGAAATTCGTGGTCGTCGCCGCGTGCTTCCAGGTGAAGGCCGCAGTCACCGTCCCTTCGTTCCAGCTTTTCGGCATGCGAACGCTGAATTGCGCGTACTCGATCGTCGTCGGGTCAAAATCGAGCGTGCGCAGCATCACGCGATTGGTTGCGGTTTCGACCGTGCCGCTTGCCGCGCCGTTCGTGGTGCGCGCCAGCATCGCACCTGCTGGGACGTAGATCGTATTCAGGCCGCCCGTGTACGGCGTGACGGAAACCGACACGCGCTGAATCTGGAACGCTGTGCCGTCGTAGGTGGCCTCGTAAAGTTTGTTCGCCGCAATGTCGTCTGCCGCGAGTGCTGCGTCGTTAAGCTGCAGCGCGCGCACCGTGAGGCCCGAGATTGCGACAGTTGCGGCGCCCGTATTGGCCGCCGCGCTGGCCTTGAAGCGGAATTTCTGGCCGGTCGCGTATGCCGTGATCGCCGGGCTTGGCGTCAGCGTCAGCGCGTCCGCCGTGCCGCCAGCCGTGCCGCACCACACGAACGCGCCGTCCTGCGCCTGCCCTGCCGCTGCGTAGTCAGTGCGCGCCGCCGCATTGCCGACGCCCGTGTGCCGGTAGGTTCCCATCGGCAGGTTGGCGCTCGGCACGGTCTGCCCGTCTTTGGACAGGGATTGCGTGAGGGCGGCCGCAATGTCGGAAAAGTCGGAGTTGACCGCCGTGCTGCTGATGACCGTGCCCGACACAAACGGGGCTTGCGGGAGACTGTAGGTGCCAGTGCCGTCGCGTGCCAAAGTGGCCTCCAAACGAAAAAACCCGCCGAGGGGCGGGTCTGTGGTAAGGTCGGATATGCTTTCAACGCTTGGTTTGGCCGTCGCCGCAATCGTTGCCGCGTGCCTCGTGGCTGCGCTTATCGATTACTGGCGCCGCTAGTCGGTCTGCGCGCCCGCCGCGATTCCAGCGCCGCCCAAAAGCGCGCGCGCAAGGGCTTGATTGTTGGCGAGGCTTTTTTGGCCCTGTTGGCGTTGCGCCAGAAGCCGTGCGAGCTGCGCCGCGTTTTTCTGCTGGTCGGAATTGAACATGATCGGCCCGAGATAGTCTGCGGTCGCGCTGTTCATACCTTGCGCGCGGCGCATCGTGCCTTCGATGCCTGCGCGTGCTGCAGCCGGTAAATTGCCGGTCATCAGCGCCGATATAACGCCGCCTGGCGGGTCAATCATGCCGTCAGCCGCGTCGGCTTGGTTGCGCGCGGTTGGCGAACCCGCACCCGGCCCATACACGCGCTGGCCTTCAAACATGCCGTTTTCGCGCTGCATTAGCCCTTCGAAGCGGCGATAGGCGTCCTCATTCGGAAACGCGGCCTTGAGCTTGTCGCGAAACGATTGCTTGTTGAAGAACGTCGCCACGGCGTTGCGGCCATCGGCGCTGCTTTCTACGCGGTCGCGGATCGCGCGCGACACGCCAGCGAGGAACATTTCTTTGTCGCCCGCCGACATGCCCTTGACCATTTGGGCCGTAATCTCGTCATCGGGGCGGAACACGTTGCGGCCCTTGGCGAGCGCGTCCATGGCCTGCGAAGGCCCGGCCCAGGCTTGGCGCGCGGCTTTGTAGTCGGGATTGAGGTCGTCAAGCGTGCCGATATACGAGCGGCGGAATTCGTCAATGGCCTTGCCCGTACGATCCAAACGCAGCTTGCCCGTCACGCCGTCGCGATAGCCTTCGAGAATATCGTCCAAGCCCGCCTTGACCATATCGAGGGCGCGCATGTTGGGCTTGCCAACAAGCACGGGGTCGCCTGCGTCGTTGAACGTCACGCCCATTTGCTTGGGGTCGAACGGCTGCCCGCGCGCGACAGATTCGAGGCGTTGAATTTGGAAGCCACGCGCAAGGCCCTGCTTGGCAATCGGGTCGTTGATAAAGTCGTCAACACGCGGCGACCACGCATTGCGCGACATAGCCGCCTCGTAAAGCGGTTGCGCCGCTGTAGCGCGCGACTTTTGCAGCGCGTCAACGGTGCCGTGCCAATCGGCGTTGGGCGACAAAAGCCGCATAACGTCGTCTGAAATACGATCCGCCTGCCCCGCCGTGCGCTCGCCAATCGCGGCTTGCGCGGTCTGCCGGGCCGCGCCCGGCGTTTGTGTCGTCATCGCGGCCAATCGGCGCACGTTTTCGCCGCCCATGTCGGCCAAAAACTCGGGGCGCGCATCCTGGCCAACATTGGACATGGCGCGCCCGTAAACCTGTTCGATGCCCGGCCCGCCGCCCGCTGCGTCGCGCTCGAACGCGCGCAACAGTTGCCTGTCGCCGCCCGTCTGCGGATTGCGCAAGCCCACGGCGTCAAGCGCGCGCCCGCCGACACGGCCAACGCCGGTTGCGACAAGCGGGATCGCGCCGCCGATTGCGCCGCCAAGTGCAGCGCCTGCCGTCGCGCCTTCCAGACGGTTTTCAAGCCCGCCCTCACCCGAGCCAAAGCCCGCAAGCGCGCCGCCCGCTGCGCCCGCCTTGGCCGACTGCATCGCGGCCCCGGCAGTCGTCAACGGCTCTACGCCGCGCGCCATGTTGGCGCCAGCATTAGCCGCCATGGCGGGCGCGGCGCCAAGGAAGCCGCCGCCGATTTCCAAAGCGGGGCCAAGCACGGGATTGTCCTGCTTGAACTGGTCAACGCTCGCCCGCTCGCGGCCCGTGGTGCGATTGTAGGCGTCGCCCGCGTCGGATGCGGCCTCGCGCAAGCCCTTGCCGTCACGGGTCACGCTACGCAGGAAACGGCCCGCTGCAGCGCCCGCCCCCGCCGCCTCGTCGGCAAGCCCGAACGTCGCGCCCTGCAAAAGAGTATTCATGCCGCGCGGGTTGACGGTCTGCGCATCGGCTCGCGGTGCCGGGCCGCCCATTTGCGCGCGGATGGCCTGCGCCAGCGTGCGCGCGGCCTCTGCATCGCCCGCCGCGTCGGCGTTGACCAGGGCGCGTTTCATTTGTTCCAGATCGGCCATTTACTGTCCGTATTTTTGCAAGAGCGCGTCGATGTCGGTGCCCGGTGCTTGCGGCTGCGATTGGCCGCCGCCGACTGCGGGCGCGACGTTGCGGAACTGCGACGTATCGAGCGGGGCAAGGCCGTAGTTGGCGCGCATGGCATCGACCTGGGTTTGCTTGAGCGCCGCCGCGCGCTCGTTGATGCGCCGAATCTCGTCAAGCCGCTGGCGGACGACGCGCGGATCGTTGATCGATTTGAAAAGCTCGCTCCATGCGCGCTGCGCGTCGCCTTCCGTCTGCACGCCGCTGTTGAGGCGCAGGCTGTCGTTGCGCAGTTTTTCCAGGCCGCTTTCGAACGACGCGAAGTTGGCGCTTTGCTCGCTCGAACGCCCCATCATGTTGCGCGCGCGATTTTGCAAATTCGTGATCGGGCCAAAATCGAGCTTTCCTTGCTCCATCAATTGCGCAAAACGCCCAAGATCGGCGTTGATCGCCGACGTAAGGCCGATTTGTTCGACGGCCTCGTTTTGCAGTTTGAGCGCGGCGCCCGGCAGATTCTCGGCGCGCGCCTGCGGTTTCGGCGCTTGCTGCCCGGCCGCCTGCGACTGCGGCATGTAGACGGCGCGCGTCGGATCGTTGGGGTCCGCAACCTGGACAAGCGGGTCGGCGCGATTGCCCGCGCGCAATTGCGCGGCCTCAAGCGCGGTGCGGCGCTGCATGTCCGCCAGCATTGCTGCCTGCTGGCGCTGGGCGGCGGACTCTTGGCCACGAAACGCCAGCCCTTCGCGCGCTTGGCTTGCGGCGAATTCGCGCTGCGTCGCCACATCCTCGCGACGCGCGGCAATGTCGCGCTCGAAACGCTGCCCCTCGGCTTGCGCGCGGCGCTCGTCGGCCTGCTGTTGGGCCGTCATTTGCATGCCCTGCAATTGGAACTGCGGGGCCAAGTGTGCGGTCTGCGGATTCGCGGCCAAACGCTGCGCAATGCCCGATGCGTCGCCGCCTTGCGAAAGCGCGCTGTTCAAGCCTTCGGTAAACTGGCGCTGTTCGCCCTGGCGCTGCTCCTCGCCCTTGTTCGCGAGATACCCGCCCATAAGCGCCTGCGCAAGACGCGCCGCGCCCTGCCAGCCGCTTTGAATGGGCGCGCCGCTCGATCCTTCGGCCAAGAGCGAAGACGCAAGCCGGTCGCGATAGTCGCCGCGCCGCCCGCCGCCGTACAACGGAGATTGTGCCATGTTTTAAGGCCCCCAGAACTTGCCGCCGCCCGCGAGATAGCCGCCGCCGAGCGCGCCGCCCAATCCAAACAGGCCACCCATCGCCGCGTTTTGCTGGCCGATCTGCTGGTTGTAGATGTTTTGCTGGCCGCTGTATTGCAGCCCCTGCGCGCCGATAACGTCGGTGTTCGCGATGCCGGTCTGCGGCGTGTTGACGAAGGACGGTGCCTGCAATTGTGTGCCGCCCGCGAGCGCCGCAAGCTCGTTTAGCGACTGCTGGCGCGGCATGTAGGCTTCGCCGATCTGGTTTTGGCGCCCCTGGATCATGCGCGCGTATTCGGCGCCCGCAAGGTTGCCCGCGTTCAAGCGAGACTGGATCGTGGCGTCGTTCAAGCCCTGATAGAACGGCTGGAAGGCGTCATTGTACGCCTGACTGCCCGCCGTAATGCCCTGGTTTGCAAGCTGCGTTTCAAGCTGCTGGCGCTGCCGGTCGTAGGTCGAATTGCTGCGCGACATGAGGTCGTTGAACGACTGGTCGCGAAACGCATTGTCGTATGTCGGCTGCGCGCCGAACTGCGACATATCGACGGGCTGCGAAAGCATGCCCTTGACGTTGTCAAGCAGCGCGTTGCCGGTCTGCCCGTAGGTTTCCGACGCATTCTGCTGCAAATCAAGGATGCGCTGCGATTGCGGCGTCAGCGTCTGGGTAACGCTGAAACGCGGCGTGCCGTCCGACCAAGTGCCGTTTTGCGACCATTCCAGGGAGCCGGTCGGCGTGTATTGGTTGTCGGCGTTCAAGCCTTTTTGCGAGATCGCCGTTTCTTTGTTTGCAGCGCCTTGCGCGCGCGCGGTCGCCGTCGCATCGACCGGAGCCGGTGCGTTGTTGCTTCGCTTCTCGCCCATTTAGGCCCCGTATTTCCGCCCGTAATCGTCGGCGGTCATCTGGCAAATTTGCGCGTGCTTCTTCTTGCCGTAGGCGTGCGGCACGATTGGCTTGCGCTTGAATCCGATATGCTCGTTTACTTTCAGCGCGCGCTCGTTTTCGAGCGGCGTCACGGTGTAGGTCATCCAGTATCCGCGCTGCACGAACGGGTAGTGCAGAAGCGCGCGGATCGTGTTCGGCGTTGCCCATAGCGGGCTGTCGGCCGCCATGCTGAGTTGGATATGGCCGTAATCCGGTTGGTCCGCGTGGTACACGATGCCCGCGTAGAGCGTTCCGCGTTCCGCGCTGCCGACGCCGATAGCGACGCACGGCCCAAAATCGCCGCCGTGCATGTGCGGGATGCGCGCGGCAACCCACTTGGCCACGTCCGCATCGTAGCCGAACAGCAGGCGGGGTTCGGCGCGCATTATCCGCGATACGCCCAGGGCGTCGTGTATTCGCGACCGTAGGGGCTGTAGCTCGAAACGCGCGGGCCGTAGGCCATGCGCCCGCCCATGCCGTTGTCGGGCGAGGTGCCGAGCAATGCCTGCGCGAGCGGCGAATTGACGCTGTTGCCGCCAAGGGGCGAATTGCCGGAGCCCGATGGCCCGAACCCGCCGTCGTTCGCGCTGCCGGGGCCCGGGGGCGACGCATTGCCAGCACTGGCGCCGGTCGCAGGCGATGCGCCGTAGCCCGTCGCCGCGCGCCCGGCCGCCGTCGCCATGCCGCCAAGCGTCGGGCCGCCCACCCAACCGCTCAGCATGTTGGCCATGCCAATTGGGCCAAGCGCCATGCTGGCGAGCGCATTGATGCCCGTCGCTACGGGATTGTCGAGTGCCTTGTCGACTTGGCGCCCCGCGAAGGCGCCCGCGCGGCCAAAGCCTTGCGCGCCCGCAAGCTCGTTGCCGCCAAAAGCGAAGCCGAGATTCGGCGCCGTCGCACGATCCTCGCCCATCATGGCTTCGCCAGCGCCGCCGCCGAATGTACCGCCAGCGCCCAGGCCCACATTGCCGTTGTTCGCATTGTTCTGCGAATTGTCGGCGGGACCAAGGCCGTCGCCGAAACCGCCGCCCGCACCGCCGCCAAGACCGTCGTTCGTGGATCCGTAATCGCTGCCGCCGCCCATGGGGTCGCTGCCGTAAAACTCCAGCAAACCCGTGCGCGGATTGATCGTCGCCGCGCCGCCCAGTGCCTTGAGCAATGCGGCCTCGCGCGGGTTGATGTGCGCGACAATCGTGTCGCCGTTGCGGCCGTGGTCGTCGAGTTTCGCCGCGAGCCGTTTCAGGTTTTTCATAGCTGCCCGCCCGGAACAAAAATGAAGTCGGTGGCGATCCATCCCGCCGTCAGCGAATTGGACGCCGTTCGGATGCGCAATGCGCCCGCCCGCCCGATTCCACGCACGCCGAGCCAGCCGTCGTAAATGTCGGCCGCACCGCCCCAGGTATCGGTATCCCAGACCGCCGTATCCCAGAGACCGCCCGTGCCGCCCAGCGAGGTCGGAACGCTCGACGGCGGGAACACGCGGAAGTCGGTGTTCATTTCGACGGCGATTTGCGGCGTGCCATCGGCCTCGAACACGGGCCGCGCGAGCTTGAAAGCCTTGCTGTTGCCCGTGCTGCCGAAATACGAGAATGCTTGCAGCGCGTCCGTGTTGATGTTCGTGCCCGCGTCGCTTGCACCCGTGTCGAACTTGTACACGGTGCCGTTGCTGGACCCGAAATAGGCGTCGTTGTTGCGCAGGCCCCACGTTACTGCGGGAACGCCCGTAAAGCGGCACGGCGCGCGCGTGATCGTGTTGAACGCGATCTGGTATGCGGCGCTCGATGAAATCGGCACGTTGAACAGCAGCATTGTGCGGCGCGGATAGATGAACGGCTCCCAGCCGAACAAGCTGCCGTAGTCGCGCACATAGTCGTTGAACGCGCGATTGACTTGCGCCGTCAGCGCCACGCGCTCGGTCTGCGAACGGTCAATCGAGAGGACGGACGAACACGGCACTACGCCTTCGTCCGTCACGATCAAGAGGTCGGCGCCGGCCTTGCGGAAGCATCGGCGCCCGATGGGTTTGCCGATGCGGAACACGCCAGCGAGCGACCACGTTGCCGCCGCCGCAGGGTCGGTGCCCTGATAGACAATGGCCTCGCCTTCGCTCGTCAGGAACACCGCCACGTCGTCCAGGCCGTCGCCGCCGTCGCGGGACCATGTGCCCATCGCCATGATGTAGCCGCCGCGCGTCGCGATGCCCGCAAGGCTAAACGACGACGCAGCGCCGCCAATGCTGTTGACCGCGAGATACCAAGCCGTGAGACTGTCGCGCTCGCCAAACCATAGGCGGCGTTGATGCGCGTTGATCCAGACAAGATTCGCCGCAGTCGGTCCAGTGATTGCTGGCGTCGTCGCCCATGCGGTGCCGTTGTAATTTAGCGGCGCGTCGGCACCGTTGACGCACACGACGAATTGTCCGCCCGCCGTGCCAAAGTTCGCGTATTGCCAGCGCGCGTTCGCGAGCCCCGAAACCTCAGCCGAGCCCACGGCGCCCGCACTCGTTACGTCGTAGATGTTGCCGCCCGCGCAGCCGAACAGTTCGCCCGTGCCCGTCGTCGGCGTGTACTCGATCAGCGTTTCGACGGCGGCGCCCAAGCCCGTCGCGTGCGACGCATAGCCGGGGCGAATGTTGAGCTTATCGGTCGTCGGAAACCAGTTGTCGAGAATGACGGCGCGCTTTTCCGGCATGTCTGCCAGTGCTTCGCGCGTGTCCCAGCCTTCGACCGGGGCCGGTAGCGTCTTGCTAACGGCGCCCGCCATTCCGATAGAACGGCTCATGCGTTCCAATAGCCTTCGGGAATGACGATGCCGGGGTAGCGGCCATACTCGGGCGCTTGGCTCAGATTGATCGTGCGGCGCGGCTGGTCGTTCGTCAGCAATTGGCGCACGCGGTTTTCGTACTTGGTTTGCAGCGCCTGGAAACGCGCTTGCCCCGCCTGCTCAAGGAAACGCCACGCGATGCCAAGCGAGAACAATTCTTCCGGCACGCGGCCCGTATCCGTGTCGGCGGTCCACACGCTCTGCGGGGTGCCGCCTGCCGACTTGCAATAGTTGCTCGACACATACTCGAAGGCGAAAGTTTCGCCTGCGGGCGGGGCTGGCGTGACGTAGATGTCGTTGCCGTAGACCGTGAACGTGTCCTGCAGCGGGCTTGTGGTCCAAGCCTGGATATTCTGCCACTGTTGCGGCGTAACCGGCCCCATCAGCGGACGACGGCGCGAGCGGTTCCAGAAGGTCTCGTTGATGAAGCGCGCGAAGTCGGTCGGGATCATGCCCGTCTGCACCTCGCTTGCGAGGCTCGTAAACGTCGTCGGCGTGCGCAAGCCCTGCCATTCGCCGCGCGTCGGCAGCTCCTTGCCTTCGAGTTTGGCGTAGTTCAAAAGCTGCTGCACTTCGGGGTCGGTGTTGCCGACGACGGACGCGGGGCGACGCAAGCCGATCTGGTCGGCGGCATCGATGCAGATTGTGAGCAGGCTCATTCTTCGCCCCGCTCCTTGCGCGCGCGCAATTCGTCCAAGGCTTTCCGCATTTCGGCGGCCCCCTCGTGAAACTTGGCGAGCCAGCCCGCTTCGGTTGCGGGGATATCGAACGTGAAATACGGAAACCGCTTTGGGCGACAAATCGAAAGCTGGATATGGCCCGCCACGGTTACAACAAACATGGCCCAGGCGTCAGGCCATAGCTTTTTGACCTCGGCGTCTGTCGCGGCGACGATTGCGCGTGCCTCTTCCAGCGTCATTTAAGCCGCAACCTTCGGCGGACGGCCCGGCCCGCGTTTTTCGAGCCCGGCCTTCGCGGCAAGCTCGGCAACGGTCGCGGTCAGTTCGGCGATCTGCGCGGCCTGGTCCGCAATCGTCGCATCGCGCTCGGTGAGCGCCGCCGCAATGTGCGCATCGCCCTGCTTGGCCTGCATAAACGCCCGCGCCTTTTCGCGCATCGCCCGCGCGCCCATGCCCACCTTTTCGAGATCGGCGTCCGTCATCGCGGCAACGTCTTCGACCGTGCGAATGTGCATGAGCTTCAAGCGGTCGGCCTGCGCCGAATTGACGCCCGGCCACGCCGCAAGCGCGGTGCCCGTCGTCGGCTCTTCCTGGCCCTTGAGCCACGCGCGGTACGCGGGCTCGATCATCGGCCAAAGCGCCTGGTCTTTTTCGAGGCGCGCGATCTTCTCGCACGTCGTGGCGCCGTTGCCGCCCTTCTTCACCCACTCGCACATATGGACCTCGCGCGTGTCGCCGGGCTTGCCGGGAACGTCGGCGTATTCCGTCCAAATGCGCAGCACGGCGACATGCGGCTTGTCGCGATTGAATGCCTGTCCGTCGATCATCATTTTTCGGCCCCTCCGAAATGCCAAAGAAAAAGGGCGGGACCCGCAAAGGTCCCGCCCCCGTTTTCGCCGCCCGTTACTGCGGGCAAGTCACCAGCACAATTTTGGCCGACGCATCGACCGCAATCGCGCAAATGTGGTCGGTGACAAGTGCCGACACGTCAAGCGTGCCGTCCGTAGCCCCGACCGGCGTGAGCGCGTTGCCGTCCGCACCCGCCGTCAGTGCCGTCGTGAGCGTCGCGACGCCGCTGATCTGAATCCAGCAATACTCGGTCGTCGCGGGCGCCGACAAAAGCACGCCAGCGCCGACGCCCGCCGAATCCGACAGATCCGACGTGACCACGGTTGTTGAGCCCGCCGACGCGCCGGACGGCGCCAAGTAGTAGGCGAAATTCCCGGCGACGGCGGCGACCGAGCCCGCGCCCGAGTTGTACTGCACGAACTTGTACGCCTTGCCGTCGCCGTCGCGATAGATGTCGCCAAGCGCGAAACCGGCGCCCGGCGTGTTGCCGCCGAGAACCGAATAGGTATCGGTCAGGCGTGCGCCAAAATTTGCCATGTTCTTTGGTTCCTTTCAGAAAGCGAAAGGGGCGAGCCGAAGCCCGCCCCAATCGGTTAAGCCGCGTCGATCAGCAGGCCCTGCAAGCTGCGGTTGGAACACGTCAGGTTGCCCATCCACAGCATCGGAATGACCACGCCGTCCTGGTTCATGGACATTTTCTCGTCCATCGTCGTCCAGCGCGCGTCGCGGTGTTCGACGAGTTCGAGATAGTTCGTGTTCAGGAAGTACATGCGCTCGGCCGTCGTCGCGAAGTTCGAGTTGCTGTCGAAAATCACGTCGGCATCGACGTACTTGAGCGACTTGAAGCCCGCCGTCGCACTGTCGCTTTCGGCGTAGCGCTGCAAGTCCTGCAGACTTTCCCAGTACATCGCGAAGAAGTCGTGCGAGGACACGATCAAGTCGGGCTTGTCGGCGCCGCGCACCAAGTCCAGATACAGGGCGTTCATTTCGCCCTTGATCGTCGACTTGCTGATCGTGTTCGTGCCCGCTGCCTCGCGGAACTTGTTGCGCCAGAACGTGTAGGTCGTCGAGTTGATCCCGCCGACCGTGCCCTGGCCGTTGGTCTGGATGATGTTTTGCAGGCCACCCATCTGGTTTGCGAGCGCGCCAGACGAGTACAGGTCGATGCTCATATTGTTGGCAGCGGTGCGCATCGCGTTCTTCGTGCGAGCCGCCGCCAAGTCGATGAGCTGTTCCTTGCCGCTGTTCATGCGGAGTTCGCGGCCCGAGGCGACGACGTTGATCGCGGCCTGAACCCAATCGTATTTCGCGGCGGTCAGAACGTCCGACGCGTTGACGTTGAGGGTGTCGAAGCCCGAGTAGCGCTGGTACGTCGAGTTTTCGGCGTAATCGAGCGGGCGTACGATTTCGTAGCCGCCCGAAAGCGCCTTGATCTTGCCGCGCTTTTTGAGGCGCAAGTACATGGCGTTGTTGGCCGACACGTTGTCCGACACTTCGGACGGATGGTTGCGAAGGGTCGTCGTCACCATTTCGGTGAAAACGCTGTTGGGGCTGGGCATGGCCTATATCCTTTTGAGAGAGGGTTTAGGCCGCGCTATAGAGACGATCCGCCACTTGGCGCATCGTGTCTTCGAGGGACTTGGGCGTCGTCGGAGAAGCGCCAATCGTGCCTTTTGTGGCGACGTTGACGGATGCCTGGCGCTTGGCCTCTTGTGCCTTGCGTTCGGCTTCCTGCTTGCGTGCTGCTTCCTCTTGGGCGCGCTGGGCCTGTGTGACTTGCGCGTACACTTCGGGATGCAGTTTGACGGCTTGCTCGTAGGCGTCGGGAAGGTCCGTAGCGAGGCCCGCTCGGATCAGTTTCGCCATGTGGGGCTTGACTGTCTCGAAGTGGACGCTCTTCGGATCGTTTTTGAACGCTTCGATGCGCGCGGCAAGTTGCGAGGATTCCGCCTCGTTCTGCATGCGCTGCTGCTGTTGCAAGTAGCTTTCGAGTTGCCCAAGCCGCTGCTGTAGCGCGGCTTGATTGGGGTCAACGTAGGCTTGCGCCTGTTGCGCCCCGGTTTGCAGTTGGCCGAGATCGATCCCGTACATGCGTGCAACCTCTTGGATTGCCTGCATCGGGTTGGTTCTGAGCGCCTCGTCCGCCGCAGCGAGATTTGCGACGTATTGCGCGGGGTGAATGTTGTTCACCTTCAAACGCGCTTCCACGGGCCGCAATGCCTGTGCGATCGGGGCGAGCATGCCCAGCTTGCCTTCGTACTCGGTCTTGAGTTTCGCGACGCCTTCCCGCATTTGGTCTTCCCGAAGCGTGATGTAGTCACGCAAAGCCGGGTCGGCCTTTTCGAGTAATGCGCGCTTGTCTGCCGACCACGTTGCCGGTAGCGGCTTGGTCGTCGGCTGTTCCGCTGGCGGTGTCGCCGCGGTATCTGTTTCGACGGGCGCAGCCTCTTTCGGCGCGGTCTCCGTCTTCGGTTTTTCGACGAACTTGCCATCGGGGCCGCGCAGTCTGTCCGATGCGGACGAAGAAGCGGGCGGCTCGCCATCATGCTCTGCCGATGGAAGGCCCGCACCCTCCGGGAGGGGCGCGGCGGGCGCGGACGCGGTGTCGTCGGCCATGGCCTTGTCGTAGGCCGCCGACATGGTTTCTTCAAAAGAAGGCTTATCGGCTTCGGGGTTTCCCGCGCCGCTCAAAACGTCGGTCATTTTCCCTCGCTGTTTAAGCGCCTACATCCGTAGGCAGGCGAACGGGCGCCGGGAGCGGATCGCCCCCGAGTTTCAGCCCGTTCTTTTTGGCAAAGCGTTCGCTGCGGTAAACCGGCGTGAATTCGCTGGGGTCAACCTCTCGGCAGCCGGAACGCTTCAAGTCTTCGCGCCGCGCCGCGCGGCCATCGACGGGCTTGCCGGTCACGGGCGAGATATAGGCAGGCGTGTCGCGCACGATCATCGGCCCGACTTGCGGGGCGCGCGCGAACGCCGATACCGGCACCCAGTCGCCCTCGTACCAAACGTGGCGGGTCATTGCCGCACCTCTTGCGCCGCGCGCGCATCGCTTTGCGCGGCAAGCTGCGCCATTTTTGCTTCGTGGCCCGCGACGAGTTCCGTCATGCGCATGCGATGCGTTTCGCGCGCGAATTCCATTTCCATGGCAGCGCGCTCGGCCTCTGCCGCCATGCGCTGCTGGTCGATTTGCGCTTTGACCGCCATTTCCTGCTGACGGCCGTGCATTTCGGCTTGCGAGACTTGCGCCTCCATTTGCGAGCGCTGAATTTCGGCCTGGGCCTTGATTTGCTCGGGGTCGGGCGGCGGCGGTTGCGGGTTCGCGCGCCGCTCTTCGACCTGTTGCGTGGTCTGCTGTTCCCAGGCGTCCAGCGCATCTTCGGCTTGCTTGCCGAGCTTGAACGGGCGCGCGAGACCCATAAACAGCTTGATCGCAACGTCGGGCGGCATGGCGCCGCTCTGCACCGCAGGCCCGATGGACTGAAAGAACGTGCCCGCGCCCTGGATAAACTGCCCGGCCTGCTGTTGGGCTTTTTGCACGTCGGCTTGGATGGTCGAATCCGTCTCGATATCGATGCGATACGAGCGCACGATGTCCGAGCGCAGTATCTGTTCCATTTCAGGCGTCACCTCTACGCCCGTCATCATGGTCAGGGTTTGCGCGCCGAATTTGGTCGCGATGATTTCCGCCTTCAAGCGCAGCAAGTCGCGGGCGTAGCGCTGCACGTCGCCTTGCTGCTCCTGCAAGCGCAAGCTGCCCCATTGCGCCTTAAGCTGCTGGGCGCCCAACGTCTCGTTGCTATCCGTCTGCCCGCGCATAACGTCGGCAACGCCGGTAATCTCGAAGATCGTCGCCTTGACTTGATCGCGCGCGAGATAGAGCTTTTCGAGAACGGCGATCACAACGTCAATCGGCCAATTCCAGACTGCGTTCGTCAAGCCGCCCTGCATGAACATTTCGACGTTTTCGGACGGCGTGTATTCGCCGTCTTTCGCCGACGCCATTTGCTCGAAAGCGCCTGCCATGGGCGCCGCATAGATGCCGCGCGCCTTCAAAACCGACGTAAGCGCGGTGATGCGCCGTGTGATGAGGTCAAGCTCTTCGGCCTGATCTTTGTACATGCGGTAGGGCTCGATGGGCTCCTGCGTATCCGTCGTCTCGATGGCGAGCATCGGGCGCGGGATGCAGAAAAAGCCTTCGAGGCCCAGCGTGTCCGGCTCTTTCTTGATTGGGCCAATTTTGTACGAGGGCGCGATAAACACAATCTCGCGCGCTTCCTTGTCCCAAATCTCCCAAACAGCCAAACGCTTGAACACGTCCGGCGCTTGGTTGTCTTTGTCGTCTTGCTTGCCGTCAACGCGGCTATCGAGCGGGATACTGGCGCCGATGCGCGGATTGAGCGCGACGACCTGTTCGCGCGTCAGGAAGTGCCGAAACGCAATCCAGGGCGTTTTGGCCCATGTCGTGGCGGGTCCGATACGAAAGTCAGCCCAGTTGACCGGCTCGCATGTGACGGCCTCGTAAACGACTTCCTTGCCGTCCGGCGACAGTTTCGGCTCGTACCGCACGCGGGACACGGCGCGACCCGGCAACAGCCTGTCCTTGGTTGCCGCGCGCATGACCGCGCTGAAATCGTAGTTGTCGACCGCAAACGAAAGCGCGCGCTCGATGACTTGCGCGACTTGCTTGTCGACAGGCTTGCCCGACATATAGCGCGGGCGAACGTCGGGGATCGGCGTCGAGTTGTAGAGCGCTGGCGCCAGCGTGTCGGTGTTCGTGGCGAGGATGTTGAAGCGCCGCGCACGCTTGCCGCCGTCCTTCGTCTGGTCGCGATACAGATTGACCGTTTCAGTCGCGCGCTTGCGCCAATCTTCCTCGAACTTGTCTTGAAGCTCGATGGCTTCGAGCCACAAGCGCACAAGCCCCGCGTCGCCCGCGCCCGCGTCTTCGCGCGTGTCGAATTGCGCGCCTTCTGCGGTTTCCTCAGCGGCCATAATGCGCGTCCCAAGCGTCGCGCCCGAGGAAGCAATCGGGCGTCGGGAAGTCGTGTTCCTTCGCGCGGACGATGAATTCAGGCATCAGGCAAACGTCCCGTTGGCGACAAGCCAATCAACGTGCGCGCGCGTGGTGCCGCCCTTGATGCCGAGATTGTAAAGCCGCATTGCGCGCGAGTAATGGCAGGGGTCGAGATTCGCGAGCATGATCGCGACTGCGCGGCTGGTGACGACGTAATCCACTAGACCGACTGCCCGCGACGAATGGGCGAAAACCCGACGACGGTCGGGCCTGCCGCGCTGCCAATCGCGGCGACGCCGGTAATCGTGTCGTTTGCCTGCAAGATCACCTCGCCCATCGGCGGGATCAGCACGTCCGTCGTCAGCACGGCGGTCTGCGCGCCAACGCCCGCGCGAACGGCGACGTAGAGCGTGGTGCTGGTGTTGCATGCGCGGATCGCATCGCAGCCCGTGCAATCGACCGTGCCGCCGACGCTCGACGCGGTTGCGGACACGACAATGGAACCGCCCGGCGCGGCGGCGACGACGTTGCTGAGCATCAGTTAAGTTCCTTCAATGCGCGCTTGACGGCCTTGCGGACGAAACGCTTGCGTTTGCGGTTGTACGCGCCGCGTTTAAAGCGCGGGCTATCGAAAAGCTTGAAGTTTAGATCGAAGTCCATCAACGCGCGGCTTTCGGCCAATGATGCCGCGTAAGCGCGCATAAACTTGGGCGACGCGAGAATGGTATCGGGCTTGCCTGCTGTGACACTCACACTCGCCAAGCATTCGACCCATTGATATTCTTGCATCAATCCTCTGCCATTCTTGCGCGCTGCTTGCGCTTGATGATTTCGGCGAACGTCAGGCCGCTTTTCATGCTGCCGTCCGGCTGGCCGATGAAGTCGAATTTCTGCTCGGGCTTTGGGGGCGGCAAGCGCATTTCGCGCCACGCCAAGCCCAAATACCGAAACGCGGACCCGATATGCTCGGCCCAATCTTTGACCGGCGAATCGCGGAAGCGCTTAAAATCGTCGTCCCACTCGCGCCTGTAGCTGCGCAGCCCATCCAGCCCGTCTTTGCACCGCTCTGCATCAAAGCGCGCGATCTTGATCGTCTCGCGTCCCGCCGTGATGCCGTCGCCGACCGAGACCTTTTTGACCGGCACGGGCTTGCGGCCGTAGTCCTGCATCATCTGCACGCGGGTCCGCTTGGCGCCCCACGATTGATGGAAAATATCGTGGGGAACGTAATCGCGGCCCTTGTAGCCGCGCTCCGTCAGCCAGTCGCACCATTCTTCGAGGTCTTCGCTCGTCGGCCTGTAGAAGTCCACGATGTGCGGCACGTTGCCGACAATCTGGAAACACCAGATCGGGTTATTTGCGGGCGCGCCCAAGTCCCAAGCCGTATGCACGTCCAGACCCGGCACGATATCGACCTTGCCGACGCGGCCCGATTTTTCGGCGCGGTCCAGGTCGGCGCCCCAGTACGAGCCGATAAGCGCGCCCGCGAACGAGCAAAAGAATTCTTGCTCGACCAGCATGTCGGCCATTTCTTTGCCGAACAGCGCCTCGTATTCGCCGCGCTGCTCTTCGATTGCCTCCGGGCCGATGGCGCCTGTGTCCGCCGCCGACAGAACTTGCGTGAACCACTTGGGATCGGCCTTGAACCGATCCAGCATGGCCTTGACGTGGTTGTTGCCGCGCGGCGTGGTGATGAACGATGCCCACCCGCCGTTTTCCGCCAAGATCGGCGCCAGATAGCCCCACGCAGCGGGGTTCGCAATCGCCCATTCCGATGCCGTCAACCCGACTGGCGGCGTGCCGACGAGGCTATCGTAGTTGTCCGACCCCACGACTTGCCACGTCGATCCATTCACGAACCGAATGAACATGTCGTTGTCGCGCGTGCTGGCGCGAATCTCGGGCGGAAATGCCTCGTCAATGCGCCGCTTGCCCGAGTGCGGGTTCATGGCGTCCCAAATCGCTTTGCGGGCCTGCGCGTACTCGGGCAGCATATGCCAATAGGTGCCGACGCGATTGAACGCGCCAACGGCATGCATCCGCAAATTGATGTCGTCCTTGCCCGCGCGACGATGCCAGACCAGCAGTTGGCGATTGCAGCCACCCAACCAGCTCTCCCACGCTGGCTTTTGGTAGTCGCGAGGCTCCCAATTATGGGGAAGTTGAATTTCTGCCACGCTGCACCACATTGACCGTCAGGTTGCCGTCTAGGCTTGCCTTGACCTCTGCGGGAACGATCTTGCCGAGCAGCGTCAAGAACGCCTGCGGGTTTTCGCGCGACTGTTTCACGAGGTAATCGACGCCGCCCGCCTTGTCGAATGCCTGCGAAATAGCCTCTCGGATATCTCTGGTTAATTTATTTGCAGACCCCTTGGGTCGGCCTGGACCGCGCGCGGGGAGATTGGGTGTTGACGGGTGCATTTCGTTACGGCGGGTTGCCGCCTCACAAAACAGAATTCATTGCGCCAAAGAAAAACCCCCGCTTTTTGGGCGGGGGCTAGTCGCTGCGACGCGGCAGGCGAAGATGACACAAAACCTATTGCACTTTGGGCTATCTGTGCAACGTCGAATGTGTGCAATCGTTATTCGCTTGGAGGTTGCGGGAGCGGCATCCAGTGGGTAGGCTGCGGCCAATTCGACGGCACAAAGACGGCTGGACCAGCCCACCAATTCCGCTCAATGAGGACGCCTTCGGCATGCTGTTCGACCGCCCCCATCATTATGATCGGCGTCAAACTGTGCGGCGGCTCGCCCCAATACTTAAAACACAACAGAACCCACGTTCCATCCTTCGGCGCCGTCTCAATCGGTTGCCAATTCATGCCGCCGCCCTTTCCTCGTGCATCGCTTTGACCGCCACAAGCCCGTATGTCACGGCAAACACGGTCAGGGCTTGGCTATAGCGATATTTCGCCATACGCATTCCGCACCCCATGCCGGGAACGATCTTTTTCCACGGCACGTTCGCCGCCCTAGCCCAAATCAAGCTGCGATACTCGTCCAAGTGCTTCGAAGCCATCGCGGCCACTACGGCGTCGTGAATGTCGATCCGCGCGCCAGTGAGTGTCCCAAAGCCTTTGACGGCATGGTTAAGCCCGTAGCTCTCGAAATAGTCGCGCACATGTTCGGGCATGGTGGACCTGAGCCGCGCCGGTCGCGGGTCGCTGGTCAACTGCGGGTGATAGCCCACGATGAGCGCGGTGCGGATCTGCTTTTTCGCCGTGTTGCGGATTACCCAAGATGCGCTTTTCATGTGCTGGCCTTTCGTGTTTCTGACGATCTTATGATGTTCACTTCCAAAACGGTTGCCCGCCCCAAACTTTGTAGAGGCCGCCGTCATCGCCCCTAATGACGAGCCAATTTCCATCAGGCGTCGGTATTGGCCCCAAATACATGCCGCCGCCATTGTAGAATTCGCCGTTCGGCATTTGATTTATTTCAGGCGGCCATTTTACGGCTGGATTTTTGGCTTTTCGAACTTCGTCCAAGTTAACGACGTTCATCGTTTCATCCTCTTTCCAAACCGTTTCGTAGCTTCGTTCTTCAGTCCCTGCCGTAGCCAATCGTCGCTGATTTCGTCGGGGTGCAGCACCACGATGCCTTTCTCGATCCATGCGCGTTGCCGCAGGGTTTCGATCTCGGCGGGATTCGTGGGGCCGCTTGGCACAAGGCGGGCGAGGTTAGATGTAAAAGACAACCTGTCCCTCCTTGACGACGTAAACAGTGTAAACCAAAAAGCAGATGGGCATGTCACCCCTTGCTTTAAGTGGCCTAACATCCCACGCATGGCACACGACACCGGCGCTGTTAGCTTGTTCAATTGCCGCCCATGCGCGATCTTCGCTGCTGTACACACCAACCAAAATACGCTGTAACTTTTTAGCGCGTTTTGTTGTGACGGTAAAATTGATGCCTTTAACAGAAAAAGTCATGTCAGGCTGCATTGTCAGGCTCCGGCGGTTGCGGGCAATGGACGGTGCGGGCGAGGCTAGATTGCATCACGGCAGCCCCGTCACTATGCGAGTTTCGAGTTTGACGACGCCCTTGATTTTGCCGCGCACCCTACCCGGCTCGCTTTCCAAAACCGCGATCCAGCTTTCCGCGAGACTGCGCGTCGTCCACGTCGAATCCCAGATAATCTTGCCGCGCGTGGTCACAAGACCCCACGTCGTGAATTTGCGCTTGGTCATGTCAATGCTCCATTCATATGCCCAAATCCTTCGCAGTCATTGGACGGCGAGGCCAGTGCTCTTCGTATAAATCTCCCAAAGATATTGGGGGCGGCAAAAAGAATTTCGGTTCGACGTATGCCGAAAACGGCGAGCGTTGTTTATCATAATACTCATGCCACCGCTCGCGCGCGCACTCCCAAACATCTACACTCACGCCGCGTCCTCCTGGCTATCGTCAACGCTATGGCTGTTTTCCGGGCCGCCCTGTGTGGTTGCCGCTGTACCCTGCATGGGGTGTAGCGGGCCATCATGCCGCACCGCTGTACGGCGCTTATTCGCCGGTTTTCCCGATAGCGCCTCTTTGCGCGCTTCGTTGGCCGCTCGCAATTCCGCCATCGCGGCATCCGCCGTCGCCAATTCCTCCGGCGTGCGCTTGCGCTTCCGGGGTTCGACCGTGCCGAACATCTGCATTTTCAGCAGCCCGCTTTTGACCCTGTGGCGCGTGGCGATGTCGTCGGCGACGTGCGCGCGGATTGCGGCGGGCAGCGGCAGGCGGAACGTGTCGCGCGTCGTCGCCATCGCGGCGTCGAACGCCTTGCCGATCAAGTCAGGCGGGATGCTGGCGAGGCTCGCGAACGCGGCGGGCATGGCGCGCGGATCGTGGGGCACGTTGAACGATTTGGCCCACGCCGCCAGCCGGTCCAGTTGCACGGCAAGCGCGCGCTCGCCTGCGGGTCGCAAGTGCCAATCGCAGACCGCGAGCGCGTCAGGGATCGCCGCCGCCTGTTGCGCCGAAACCCAGCCCCCCGAGCCCTGGAACGCCGTCGCGGAATCCTTGAGCGAGAGCAGCGCGTCGATCTGCAACCGCGTCGGCGCTTGTGGCGTCGGCCGGATTGCGGCGCTGGGTGTTTTCGCGAGTTCCGCTGCCATTGGTCAATCCTCGTTCGGCTGTTTTCGTGATCCAATTTTGCCACGTCGCGCGCCAGCCTTTCGGCGTGCGCCGCGTGCCGCCGCCCTTGCCATCCGACCAGTACGCCGCGAATTTGGTCTGTTCGCGGGCAATCTCGACGGCGCTCAGGCCCATGCGCTCGGCAAAGCCGCGATCCGCGTCGTCGGCAACCCAGTCGCGCGGCAACGTCAGCGCGGGTTCGCGAATTTTTCGCGAAGCCGGTATCGTAGAGCGCGGTGATTCAGGATATAGCTCTAATCTATCTTCTGCGGTTGCGGTTGCGGGGCTGGTGTTGGGCTGGACGTTTTCACCAGGGGGGCTGGCTGCTTCATCCAGGGGGGCTGGCTGTTGGGCTGGTGTTGGGCTGGCTGGCAAAAGTTTGCCATCGGGGCCGCGCGCCGCTTTCGACGCCCGCGTTTTGCCGCCGCGCACCGATTGGTCGATCAGGTTTTGGGCGCGCGCCAATTCCTCGTCAACGCGCTTGTGCCGCCACACGCCGTCCGCGATCTGGAAAAACGCGGACAGGGTTTCGCGCACGCCCGGCCAGTCCGCGCGCTCAACGCGGCAGATCGCAGCGAGCTTGCGGTCGTCGTCGGGCAGCGGGCCGCTCGTCCAGTAATTCATGATGGCCAGCAAATACGCGCCGTGCTCCTGCGCCGTCAGGTGCATCGTGTCCTTGAGATAGTCGCCGATCACGAGCGGCATGTAGGTGTCGGGCTTGGCCATTACGCGCATCCCAGATCGGCCGCCGTCATCGCGCGGCCCGGTGGATCGCTGTTGCGCTCGCGCTCTTCCAGAATTTCAGTGCAAATGCGAATGCACGCGCCGCAAATCATCGCGGTTACACCGGCAACCATAAATCTGACTTCGGGGTCGGTGTTCGATTTGCCGCAGAAGCTGCACCAGAGTTTTTCGGCCATCACTCGCCTCCCTCAGCAAGCGCGTCGTCGATCATGGCCTGCCAGCACGCAAGCGCGCCGTCGTCTTCGGCAGGCCATCGACCGGCGGCAAGCATCGCCTCGCTCGGCTCTCGCATTGCTGCGATTGCGGCGCGGGCTTGTGCCAGATACAAAGCGCGATGCGGACTGCCCAGGCTCAACGTCCAAACGTCATAGCCGGGGTCGCCTTGCTGTTCTTTGCAAATCGCCCGCGCGACCTTCTCGACCATGTTCATTTGCGGAGAACCTCTTTGACCAAAGAAATCATCGCGCCATCAATAGGAATTCGCCTCGCATCGGCGGCGCCATTACGCCAGCCATGCCAATAGCTTTTACTGCGGTTGTCGCCCGGCTCGGGGTCGCCATCAAACCCATCGCGATAACCATCAAGCATCTCTTTTTCATCTAGAGACGCAAGTTCTGCCACCGTCGAAACTGGCGCGCGGATATCAGCGTTCATCGCGTCACCGTGATTTTGATTGCGGGTGCGCCGAGGGCAAGCGAAGCGACGTGCTGGCCAATGACAATGCCGCTGCCGATCAAAATTCCAACCGCAACATAAATCGCGCCGTATTTTGCGGCCTCAAAAATGTCTTTTTTCATAACCCAACCTCCTTTCCAGCGCGCCGAATCGCAGCCGCAATGCCGAGACAAACCTGTCGTTGCACAAAGCGAAAATCGCCTGGGTATTCGCTCACGCACGGCAAGTCCAGCGTGATCGCGGGCTGCTCGGCAATGCGCGCACACGCCTCGTATATTTCCTGTGTTTGGTCGGTCATTTCTTCACCTTTTTCTTGCGCACAATCCTTACGGCGTGCGTCGAATGGCGCCCGTGATGCGACCCCTTCGCGCCGTCGCGTGGCGTGAATCCGGGTGGTGGTTTCTTGCCGTGCGACACGCGGACCACGATCATGGTGTCGCCGGGTTTCATTTTCATGCGGCGCCGTCCAAGAACGATTGCTGTTTGGGCTTCTGCGGTGGCTCGGCAAATAGGCGCGGCTGGCGGTAGGCTTCTTCGATGCGGCGGCAGGCAATATCGAAATAGCGCGGCTCCATTTCGATGCCGATAAACTTGCGCCCAAGTTTCGCGCACGCCACGCCCGTGGTGCCGCTTCCGGCAAACGGATCGCAGATGATTTGCCCGAACGCCGTAAAATCGGAAACAAGTTCGGACATTAGCGCGACGGGTTTTTCCGTGGGGTGTTCGCCATGCCGAAGTCCGCCGTTGACGCAATGCGTGTAAACGCCACGCTTGCCGCCACTGTTCCAGCGCGCATGCCCAGCGCCGCACCACGCCGAGACAAAGCACTCCGCGCCCTGCGCTGGCCCCTGGCCGTTTAACTGCGGCGTCGAGTCCGGCTTCACCCATATGCACGCGCGCTTATATTTCATGCGCGACGGGTTGATCACGTCGGCCCACTTGGCAACGCCCTCGATTGTGCAAAAAGCAATAAACCAGCCGCCGCAAACGCTCGCGGCTTCGCTGACAAAGGCTGTGCGTATATCGTCAATCGGCGCAAAATCAAGGCCGCGAAGATCCGGCCCCGAGTCTACGCGGGCGGGTCCGCGTAGACTATTCTTGCTGGCATGAAGTGATGCTTCGTATGGCGGGTCGCAAATCACATGGTCAACTCGCCCAAGCGTCGGCAGCACTTGGAGACAATCCCCGAGATACAGCGTCGCGTCTCCAATCGTTTCAACGCGCATTGCGTCAAACCCTCGCCTTAAGCATCGCCGTCGTGAACTTGCGCAAGCGTTTCGCAGCCGCGCCATTGTCGGCCTGCGGTCGCGCACGGGCCGCGCGGATCAGGCGGGACCACGCCCAGTCGAAAAGGGTCATTGCGCACCCGTGGGGAAGCAGCGGTAGGCTTCCGCGATCCGCCGCTTTTCAGTCATCCAGATTGCCGCTACCTCGCACGCCTCGCGTGTCGCGAAGTACGCGGCCTCTTTCGGTTGTGCGCCGCTTAAGAGACCGGGGTTGGCGATTAGCACCCACGCTGCAATTGCCAAATTAATCATGTCGATATCTCCCCCTTGTGCGCGTGTTCGAATAGCGTCATCGCGCGGCCTCATCTTGCAAAACCTCAAACCGATGCCACGGGTACGGCGTATCCTTGACCTCTTTGATGCGTCCTTGGGCGGCCAATCTTTTGAGCGTCGCCCAAAGCGTACCGGTCATTTCAAAGGTTGAAACTTTCGGGTCCCGCCTAAGTGCGGCCAACACAGCATCGCCGTTATCGTGCTGCTTTTTCGTGAGTACGGCGTTTTCGAAACTGTCGATAAAGATCACGCCTCGACGCTTACTCATTTTGCGCCTCCTTGCGCTTGTGCGCGTGTTCGAACAGTGGCGCCGTGGGTTTCTTGCGGGCGGGTTTCATGCGCGCGCACTCGCTGGCACGCGGCGCAACGCGGGCGGGATATCGGGCATGTCGTCGAGCGGTGCGATGGCAGGCGCTGCAAACACTTTTGCGACCGTCGCGGGCGAAACCGTGGCCTTTGGCGTGTCGGGCGCGCGGGCGATGCGCTCCGGCTCGCTGTACGGCCCGGCCAAAATCCCGCGCACGTCGGCATAGGTCGGCAAATCCTCGTCGCGCTCCAACGGCAATTCCGATTGCTCGCCAATGCCGACTGCATCGCGGTATAGCGCGAGAACCTCGTCTTCCTCTTTGCGCGCGTCTTCCGCCATTTTGCGCAGCTTGACGACTTTGCGCATGATCTTGGTATCGAAGCCGTTGCCTTTGGCTTCCGCGTAAACCTCGCGAATGTCAATTGCGAGATCGGCTTTTTCCGCCTCCAGACGCTCGATCCGCTCGATGAACGAGAGGAGTTTTTGCGCGGCCACGCCGGGTTGTGCTTCGGTCATTGGCTTTGCCCCTTAAATCACGCGATGGAGGGCCGCATTCATCGCGGCGATGCGCGACGCGGCATCGCGAACAATGTCGCTTTGCACGTTGACGGCGTAAATCAAGCCGCCCGGCATGGGGGCGCTCAGTTTCGCGGATTCTGTCGCGGGGTGGTCCCCAACCAATCGCGAAACGGCTGCTTCGAGGCCGCAAATCTCGGCGATGAGCACCGCCGTTGCGTTTTCGAGCGCAGAAAACGGCGTTTCGCGGGCTAGCGGGCGATTGTCGATTTGTCCAACGTATAGGCTTTTTTCGGCGGCGTTCAACATGATGGCGTTCTCCTGATTTTCGGTTGCGGTAAGGATCGCGGTTAGTCGCGGCATAAATCAAAGTCCCATTGTTAAACGGCTTGATGTGCCACGAGCTTCGAGACAGAAGCGGAAAATCCGCATCATCTACGATTGCCACATATCCATGATTTATTTTCATCTCGATCAAGCAGCGGCCTCCGCCATTTCCAAAGCCTTGCGGCCAAGTTCAAGCGCGCGGCGGTCACGCGGCGAAAGGATCGCCGCTTCCTCGTAAACCTCTGCGACGAACGCAGGGCCAAACAGGCGCATGAGCGCGTAAACATCGACGGCGGATAGCTGCGATTCGCCGCGCATCAATCGAAGCGCCGTGTCTTCGGACTTGCCGAGCGCGTGCGCCAGTTGCTTGGCGTGCAGCCCGCTATGTGGATACATGCGGCGCGCCAGGGCCACGCGTGCGCGGTCCAGAAACACGCTCATTGCGCGCCCCCGCATTTTTGCGGATCGGGTTGGCATACTTGCCTGCCTTTCTGTTGCACGTTAAGGGCAACAGAAAGCGAGCAGGCATGATCGAGAAGCGCAGCAGAACGGGCCTCAATGCGGACGGCTTGGCGGCAGACGGCATCGAGGCTCAAGGCAAACGGAAACCGGGCGACAGCATTCGCGCAACCGAAGCGCCGCCGCCCGGCAGCGGCCCCTCAAGCGACGGGACGCGGGGCTTGCGACCGATTGGGCACGCTATCTGGCGCGCGGTGAATCGATTGCGTCATAGCGCAAACCGCAGCCGGTGAACGCGCGCGGCGGGCAATGGGCGCGCCTTGACGCGAACAACTTTCTTGCCGCGTCGCAACTTGCCGGGGATAAAATCGCGCGCGAAGCGACTGCGGCGATCCACGGCCTGCCGCACGATATCGTCGGACCAAGCGCAATAATTCGGCCACGTCGGATCGGCCAAATGAGCGGCGTGAATTCGCGCAAGTTTTTGGCTTTCGCGGCTCGTCATGCCGCCGCCTTGCCGACGCCCGAGCGCCGCGCCATACTCGACGTCCAACCCAGGAGCAAACCATGCGAACGATTGCCGCCGCCGCCGCACTTCTTGCCGTCAGCGCCTGCACGCCCGCCTGGGAAACCGGACGCGAGGCCACGCGACGCGAACGGGACCAAATCTACTGGGCGTTCTACAGCGGCGGCGACGATACCCAGTGCCGCGCCAGGGCCGCGCAAAACAGCCCGCGCGCCACGGCCGAACAATTGGCGCAAATCTGCGAATGCGTGACGGTCAAATTCGTCGACAATCTGCCCGATGCCTTCGTTATCTGGGCAGCGCCGAACCCCGAACGCGCGTTCAACGACCCGAACCCGCCAGCCGAGATCAGCCGCTTGGTCGCGCGAACGTTTCCGACGATCTTGCCCAGCGCGCACGCCGCGTGCCGCCTGCTGGATTGAGGGCGGCGGCGTCATGCTGCCCTCGCCTTGGAGGGTTTTTCGACCGGCAGGGCATCAAAATCGCCAATGTCGAATTTAAGCCGCGTTTGCTCGGCAGCTTTGAAAAGGTCGATGCGCGCTTTGTGCGACACGCCGCGTTCGCGCCACATGCGAATGGTCTTGCGGGGATACCCGCGCGCCAGCGCAATCGTTTCTACGGTGTCCCAGGTGAGCATGGCGACAATATAGACACGATTTGTGTCCGCCACAAGCGCATTTTGTGTCCGCCGCACTATATTTTCGCAACGCTTTGATATTACATGCAAAACAAATAAAATGAATCATGGCCTCACACAAAAAAACTAAAGACGCCTACGAAAACGCCGTCGCGAGGGCAATCGGAATCGAGGTTGTCAAATGGCGCGAAAAGCGCGGACTTAGCCGCGAGAGCCTTGCGCCCGTACTGCGCTGCACGATGAGAACGGTAAAAGCGTATGAATTGGGCGCCCGGCGATTTTCGATAGCCGATATTATGAGGCTCGCGCGCACGCTGAGCGTGCAACCCGAATCCCTGCTTATAAACGTGCCGCCGCCGCCTGCTACAATTCCCCTGGCCGTGCTTTCTGAAACTGGCCAAGTAAAAAAAATCGACGACTAATCAAAGGCTTATATTTTTTATCCGCACTGGACACAAAATGTGCTTGCCCAAGACACGAATTGTGTCCATATTCTCCCCATCGCACCCAGCCACACGATGGAGACGCAGATGGACACCACGCTCACGCTTCAACTGACAATCCCGGCAGGCACAAGCCTGCTGGACGCGGCGACCAAACAATACGAGGCCGCGAATGCAATCGAAGGCGCGCGCCAGAGGATTGTGGCCATCGGCGGCTCGCTGGTCGAGGTTGCGGCCGAAAGCAATCGCGGCGGCCGTCCCCATGGCCTCCAGGGGCGGAAGCGTTCGGAGGAATCGAAAGCCAAGCAACGCGCGTATTGGGCGCAGATGAGCCCGACCGCAAAAGCGGAACGCCTTGCCAAGCTGCGCGCCGGAACCCTGCACAGCGGCGCAAACGGGCACGCAGCCTAACAGCGGCACCGCCGCAGATGGGAGACACAGATGCCCGTGACCTCAATCAAAGCATTCAACGCAGACATGACGTGTCGCGGCTTCCAATTCGAGCCGGGCAAGACCTATGAAGTCGCGGGCAAGATCAAGGCTTGCGAAAACGGGTTTCACGCCTGCCCCGTCGAGCATCATCCGCTGTCGGTTCTCGAATGCTACCCGCCGACCAGCCGCTTTTACGAAGTGGTGCAGGACGGCGATACGCATGCGGACGGCACAAAGCTGGCGTCGGCGAAAATCACGGTCGGCGTCGAATTGCACTTGAGCGATCTGGCGCAGCGCGCAGTCAAATGGGTTTTCGACCGCGCGAATTGGAAAGGCGGACCTGTCGCGACGGGCGACAATGAAGGCGCGACGGCCAGCGGCGACCAGGGCGCGGCGACGGCCAGCGGCACCCGGGGCGCGGCGACGGCCAGCGGCTGGCAGGGCGCGGCGACGGCCAGCGGCGACCAGGGCGCGGCGACGGCCAGCGGC